>VOFC01003391.1_pt1 | contig 34371 bp, 61 predicted proteins | sample 5384161 | NCBI WGS metagenome assembly VOFC01 (sample SAMN12384722, study PRJNA508395) | human gut metagenome | isolation source: healthy gut B | host: Homo sapiens | reverse complement strand
ATCAATAACTCACTGTTTTTTTCACTAAGACTAGAATAGAAAGGAATGTGACTATCGCAAAATAGCGGTCTCCTTCATCAAACAAGTCTTCAAAATCAACAGTTTTATCTTTATGACGTAAGAAATAGCTTCTGATCTGTTTCAGTTCTTTCATCAATAGATATTTCTACACGTGCAATCTTTGATTCAAAGGGGCTGGAGTAATGCACGTCTTTGCATGACTCTTTGCATTGCCTTGATGAGATCGTATACTTCCATTCCCTCAGGAATAGTTTCTTCACCACTAGGAAGATATTCTTCAAGTGCTGAAGGTATTTTAGAATGCATTGTCTGACGTTTATCATAAGAAGCTTCAAAGGCTTCTAAGATACCGTTAATACGGTTCTTTTCAATCAGTCTTTCAATCATTCTTTTTTCTTTCTGCTTCATAATCATCTTCTTCATCTATTTCTGGCTTAGGAAGTAATAGTTTACTTTTCATTTCAATAAACCCAGGCGCCATAACTAAATATTCAGAGACAGCTTCTAAGAGTGAAGGATGCATTGTTTGAATATAAGCGAGATACTGGTCACATACCGTACTTCATCAAGATCAAAGATCCATATCATGTTCTTTTTATTAGATGAAGCAAAGAGATCGAGCGGCCCAGTAAACTGGTCAACTGTGACCTGATATTCCATATCTATACTCCTATTTATATAATTTATCCATCTGTTTCAATAATGGGAATCCAATAATGATTTCTAATGGAATAATAAAGCATGCCTTAATCACACGAATACTTACAGATACCACAAATGGAATGCCATACATGATCTGTAGCCAGAAAGGTGTTAAGCAGAATGTAATTGCAAGTTCTACTAGAATAACACTTAATAGCCAAGTACCAAATAATGACACATCATTGTCTTTCATATTCTTTGTGCGTTTCAACATGAACAAGATAAAACCTATAGAGGCAATAAGGCAGAGTCCAATCATAACACCTTTTTGTAAAGATGTTAATGTATAAGTGACTTTACCGATAGAGATTGTTTTTGTAAAGCAACAAAAAGCGATCCTGCTCCACCAAATAATGCAAAATCATGAGACATACAATCTTACTGAATCGTTTTTCTATCTACATTCTTTACTTTTACAAAGAATCAGTGATGGATTAAACCAATCAGTACCTGATTGAGTGTAAATCCAAAGAATGGGAATCCTGTTAGGGGATATCACTAAACCAAGTAAATCAGTAATTAAACCAAAGATAAGCATAGCTTGGTGAAAGAATCACACCTGCTAACATAACAGGAATATATTCAAAAACCAATCTTTAAGCTTTCAGCACCAAATAACGATAACTCATAATAGTAAGTCTCTTCAAAATCAATGTGATGATAATAATTAAAGCACTAAATGCGAGCTTTTTGGTATTTCTTCTTTCTAATGGGTAAAACTTAAAACAGTAAATACCAAGTAATACTAAAATACATACAATAATAATTTGAATCATTTTTTAAATGCTACAATAAACAAATGTTTCTGTTTCAACCTATCGCTAGTCCACAGACGTTAATTCCGATCATCTCTGACCGTACACTTGCCTTCTTATATACTCCTCCTTTTCTTTTTTAACAGTTATTACGGTCCTCGCCTTTAATAAAAAAGCGATAATGTTTTCACGTACTTCAAGAATCAAACGATGTCTTGCTTCTACTGAACCCCATGCGACATGTGGTGTGAAAAACGACCTTGTGAGGATCAACACTATATAAAGGACTTGTTGAAGGAAGTGGTTCTTTTTCAAATACATCTAAACCTGCTCCAGCAATAAGGTTATTATTTAATGCATCATAATGCTTCTTCATCGATAATAGGACCACGTCCTACATTAATAAGATAAGTCAGATCTTTCATCTTCTTGAAAGCTTCTGCATCAAATAAATGTTCTGTCTCTTTTTGTAAGAGGTGAATGAATAGAAATAATGTCACTTGTTTTAAGTAATGTATCAAAATCCACCTGCTTGAAGTGTTCATCCTGATGATGTCCAGTTGTAGAATAATACTGCACCTGACATCCTAATGCTTCCGCAATACGTGCAACGCGCTGACCGATTGCGCCTAGACCAACAATTCCCCAAGTCATAGTAGATAGTTCATGAAACGAGTAACCAAAGAATGAGAAGACCTTATCCTTTTCATATTGATGTGATTTTACATAACTATCATAGCGTGATGTATGTTCAATGAGTTCTAGACATAATGCAAGAGTAAGCTGAGCAACGGCTTCAGTAGAATATCCTTTTACGTTAGCTACTCAGTTCCTTTTTTTTTTTGCATAATCTAAATCTACATTGTTTGTACCAGTGGCTGTTACAAAGAATCATCTTAAGATATGGACAGCGGTCAATTTCTACTTTTCTAAACAGATTCTTATTTGTAATAACAATATCTGCATCCTTACAAAGAGAAATGACATCTAACTGGTCTACATTTTCATGATAAGTCACTCTTCCAAGATCATCAAAGATATGTGTATCCACATCTTTTCCAAGTGTTTCTACCTGCAAGAAGACAATACGAAGTTCCTGATGTAATAAATCAAAAATTTCTTCTTTTGTATGGTCCTGCATCATCTTACCAAAAAATAATACATTCATTAAAGTCTAAAACTTCAGCTTCATGTAATTTTCCACAAACTTTTCCATCAATCATCTCATATGTGAGCATTCCACCCATCATAGCCATACCTAATGCTTTAGAGGTAATGCCTTCATCATCATTAATGGCTTCAAGAATCACTTCTTTAAAATGTGGATGCTGCTTCAATTGATGCTTCAATAACATCTTTTAATGTATCATGCTTTAAAATTTCTTTTCTAAATGCATCATGATAAATAAAAAGGCAATACAATGTCATAAAGTTCCATTGGAACAGGTTTTTCATATCCCTTTGAGAAGTTATATAAAATCGCAATTCTAATCGCTCATCTTTCATTTTATCAACTAATTTCATTCATCTTCCTCCATTAAATATACTTCAACACGTTGTCTTTCTGCTTTCTTTTTATCATCATAGAAGATCAGACATGTTTTCATCTTCTTATCCATATAATCATAACGCAATACATTATAAGAATAGTAATGACTTTCACTTTCTTTTAAGCCACCTGTTGCACTTCCTGCTGAGATATAGTATGTACCTTTTTGCTGTGTGAGCCATGTGGCAAACATTTCTGCATCTACAAGTGCCTTAGATTTATCCAATATACTTCCAAATATAGATTTTTCACGCCATTGTATTTTTAAGAAGTCTGACTTAGATACTTTAAATACATGATGATGTAGTAAGACCACAATCGTATAATCTTCTAGATTTTCTATACCTGCAAGTTCTGAATCTATTTGATCTAATTGTCTTCTTGTGATCATTCCTCTAGCTAAATTACCACCAGCATTAGAATCTATCTTTACAAGTACAATCTTATCTTTTTCTATAACCTCGATCTTTCACCTAGTAAATAGGCTATGACTTTTGTACGTTGTCTTCCACCAATACTCAAGCCTTTTACTATCATATCATGGTTACCTAACACAAAGGTGATATCTGCCTTATATCTCTTTCTAATCATTGTCATAAAGCCATTGGCCTGATACATATTCTTTGTATTAGGAGAGTTCATAAAAGATCTCCCTGTAATAAAGACCTGCTTTTGATGAGAACTCTGTGCATATTGATCACATTCATCTAATGAATCTAGTAAATTAGAGACTGCTTTCAGCTTCTTTTTAGGACCTAGATGTAAATCAGATAAATGATAAATAAATGAAGAATGACCTTCTTTATTAAACATTGTCTTCTCATCAATTCTCTTTTTGTAATGCCTTTGCCTGGGAAATACTATGTAATGGGTAAAAGGATGCATGTTGAGAATTAAATATGAGTCCTCCAGGCCATTCATCTGCATAAAATAAAGCTTCAAGTAGTCCAGGGAATGGATCTAAGAAAGACAAGTCTTCCTGCTTAAAAGGTTTGCTTATTGTAAAGATATAGTCCACCCCTGTAAAAGAATAGTCTTTAATTTCTTTATTAATACCAGGAATAAGAAATAAGAAAATCTTATCTTTAAAGGAAAGAACGGATACGTTGTAAACCTTCCTGCAAATTAGTATGTGTCAGCATGGATATATCCTTGATTGTCATACCAGGACGAATCATACTGAATGAATACTCATCAATCATATCGAGTTCTCTAATTTCTATGTGATGATTTCTTAACCACTGTCGATAATCATTAAAAGATTGGTAATCCAATAAAGCGCGAGAAAAAGCACGGTCATGATGATAAATCATATTAAAAAAAGCATTAATACCACTAAATTCATCCATAATAGTACTTCCTTTAAGAAAAAAGACCACATATGTGGTCTTTTAGAATTTTAAATTACGTGGTGTACGTGGGAATGGTTCTACATCTCTGATGTTAGCCATACCAGTTAAATACATTAAGAAACGGTCAAAACCTAAGCCGAATCCAGCATGCTTACATCCACCAAAGCGGCGTAAATCCATATACCACTGTAGTGTTTCTTTGTTCATGCCCTTTTCATCCATAAGCTTTTTCAAGAACATCATAACGTTCTTCTCTCTGTGAACCACCAACTAATTCACCGATGCCAGGTACTAATAAGTCACAAGCTGCAACTGTCTTGTTGTCATCATTTAAACGCATATAGAACGCTTTGATTTCTTTTGGATAATCTGTTAAGAATACAGGACCACCTACAACTTCTTCACAGATATAACGTTCATGTTCAGCATTTAAGTCAATACCCCATTCAACCTTGTTGTCAAACTTCACATCAGCTTTTTAATAAATGATCAATAGCTTCTGTATAAGTCATACGTGCAAAGTGAGAATCTCTAACCTTTGTGATACGGTTGATACAGTCATGGTCAACCATCTGTTCAAAAAATTTCATTTCTTCTGGAGCATTATCTAAGCAGTACTGAATACAGTATTTAACCATTTCTTCAATTAAACACATATCATCTTCAAGATCAGCAAATGCGATTTCTGGTTCTACCATCCAAATTCACTGGCATGTCTTGATGTATTTGAGTTTTTCAGCTCTAAATGCAGGACCAAAAGTATATACATCTCTCTAAATGCCATAGCGAATGCTTCTACATGTAACTGTCCTGTTACTGTTAAAATAAAAGCTTCTTTTTCAAAGAAATCCTTAGAGAAATCAGTATCATCAATAGTTGTGACTCTAAACATTTCTCCAGCACCTTCACCATCATTAGATGTAATGATTGGTGTATGTACATAGACGAATCCCTGATCCTGGAAGAACTCATGAATAGCCATAGATAATACAGATCTTAATCTGAAGATAGCATAGAATATTTGCTCTTGGTCTTAAATGAGGGATTTCTCTCATAAATTCAAAAGAGTGTCTCTTCTTCTGTAATGGATAATCACTATCACAGTCACCTTCAAGAATAATTTCAGTGGCTTCTACTTCAAATGGTTGTTTTTGCATCAGGTGTTAATTTTAATTTACCTAATACATGAATAGCTGAACCAGTTGAGATATGTGAAACCTCATCAAAGTTCTTTAATTTTTTTTTTTTTAAGTAAACAACCTGACAGTTTCTAAAATAAGAACCATCATTTAATGCGATGAATCCTAGTTTACCACTATCTCTATTTGTTCTTACCCATCCTTCTAATTCTACATACTCTACGTTATCTGTTTCTACTGCGTTATCTGCACGACAGATTTCATAAAGTTCTCTTACTGTCATAAATTCAAACATCCTTCTTACTCCTTTGTATTCGATTTCATTTTTAATTCTAATTCTTGTATTGCGACAACAACATCCACATTCTGTACTTCTACTCCCTGAGGTACAATGAAATGAGAGTGGGTGAAGTCTACAATGCCTTTAATCCCTAATGCTACTAAGCGGTCCACCATTTCCTGTACATTATCAGAAATTGCGAGAATCGCAATCTTACAGTCCTTAGGAAATGTTTTTTCCAAATCATCACTCTTATGAATCTTGACACCAAAACGTTCACCTTCAATATTAGCATCTTTATCATAAGCACAGACAATCTGTCCCACTGTATATTTCCAGCGGTTATATTTCAAAATAGCTGATCCTAAATTACCCACACCAATGAGAATAATAGGTTCATCAAGTCCTAAACCTAAGAAGTCACTGAGTGTTTCAATCATCTCTTTTGTATCATAACCATAGCCTCTTTTTACCAAGTGTATTCTTCTGAGGCAAAAAGCCAAAATCACGACGAATAGTCGTATCCTGGATATGAGTAACTTCTGCAAGTTCACTCGATAAGAAGTTTTCTTTACCTTCATGCCCCATAACTCTTAAAGCCTTCAAATAAACAGGAAAACGTGTCATCGTCGCACGTGAAATTTTCTGTTTCTTTTCATTACTCATAGTTGTCTCCTACACTTTCCGCCTCTAAGTCATAATCCGGCTTAACAGATAAGTCCAAAGGGGCAAACATATTATATTTATACATGATACTTGCAAAGAGATGCAATCATTGCTTTGCATTATCTGTACAATACTTCAATGGTGGAAAAATAACAGGAATATCACTTGTACTCATTTTTTTCTCTGAGACCTTTGTTCGCATTTCTTACACCACCTGCTACAATAATCTGCTTTACACCAAGATCATGAGCATTGCTAAAGCTTTAGAAGCAATCGTATCCATAGCCACATCCTGGAATGAGCAGGCTAAGTCATTGCCATTGATTTCCTCTCCTCTTTGGTCTGCATTATGCTTTAAGTTGATGACAGCGCTCTTTAAGCCACTGAAACTGAAGTTATAGCTTCCATCATCAAGCGGTTTTTAGGAAGTGTATAGCTATGAGTTCCCTCATGTGCCATTTTATCTAATACAGGTCCTCCAGGATATGGAAGATGTAAAACACGTCCTACCTTGTCATAGGCTTCTCCAATTGCATCATCAAATGTTGTACCAATAACCTCGAAAGAGAATTCCTTTTTCATATAAACAAGTTCTGTATGTCCTCCTGAAACAACTAATGCCATTGCAGGATATTCAATATCATTTACGAGTTCATTGGCATAAATATGCCCCGCAATATGATGTACACCAATCAAAGGCTTATTTAAATAAATAGCCAATGTCTTGGCTTCCTGCATCCCAACATGCAAAGAACCTACAAGTCCTGGTCCTTTAGTGACTGCAATTGCATCAATCTCCTCAATAGAAATATCTGCCTGACTAAGTGCTTCCTTTAAAACAGTGCTGACACATTCAACGTGCTTACGACTGGCAATTTCTGGAACAACACCACCATATTGTTTATGGATATCAATCTGTGATGCAACAACATGACTTAATAACTCTTTTCCATCCTTAAGAATTGCAACACTCATTTCATCACAGCTTGATTCAATAGCAAGAATAACAGCCATTATTTTTCCTCCTTTCTTACCATGAGATAGGCATCCTCATGGTCTGCATAATAATCTTTACGTATAGCACATATCTCATAGCCATACCTCTTATATAAAACGAATCGCACGTTCATTTGATACACGTACTTCTAAACTATAATTCATACATCCTTTATTATGTCCTTCTTTTAATCCATAATCCATCAATAACTTAGAAAGGCCTTTTCCCTGATAATTTGGATCAATACCAATTGTAGTCAGTTCACAGTTTTCATAAGCATACCAGAATCCTGCATAACCAACAATTTTGTCATCTACAAGAACATAATAATGAGCATAATCATTTGTCTTTAATTCATGAAGAAAATCTTCTTTAGACCAGGCAGGAGTAAATAATAACCCTTCTAGTCTTTCAATTTCATCAAGATCTTCTTCCTGCATTTCTCTTAATAACATGCTTTCTTAGCCTCAACATCTTTAATATATGTCGGTACTAATAGATCTACATTCTTGATTGGATCAGCCATCTGACCTAATGCATAAATATTAGCACAAAAGATCACATTCTTTTTCATCTAATCCAAGACATCCTACTTCACCCACAAGTTCAAAGTCTTCATATTCAGCACGTAAGTGGGCAAAGTCTTCTAAAGTCACGACCTGTTCCTTAATTAAAGGAAGACCATTTTCATAAACACCAACAAAGACCTTATGTCCTCTTGCATCAATAACACTTAATGCCTGATTCATACCTGCATAAGCGACTAAAGAACTGACTGATTTAATTCTTACATCAGACACTGCAAATAGTGTCTTTGCGATAGTCATAGCTACTCTGACACCTGTATAAGAGCCAGGTCCTGATGTGATAATCATTTCATTGACATCCTTCAATGCAATATGATGACGATCAAGCACTTCCTTTAATGTAGGAATTGCTTTTTCTGATTGTCTTCTAGAGCCTTTTTCCTGGAAGGCTTCTAGACACACATTATCCTGATATAAGCCTACAGCTAAATAACTATTTGATGTATCCATCACTAAACTAATCATGTGTAACCTCCCTCACATAGTTCTCATATTTTTTCACCGATAGGATGAAGCTTTAAAGAACGTGTTTCATCTTCATTCTTTATTATTTCTATTTCTAATCTTTCTTCTGGAATAATGTCTTCAATAAACTGTGGCCATTCAATCACACATAAAGCCATCATCTTCAAACATCTCCTCAAACCCCAAATCATCATCTGCCCCTTCTAGGCGATATGCATCAAAATGATAGAGGGTCATACGTCCAGAATAAACCTTCACAATAGTAAAAGTTGGAGAATTGATGATCTTCTTGATGCCAAGTCCCTGCCCTATTCCTTTTGTGAATGTAGTCTTACCAGCCCCTAAATCACCTGTTAATGTGATAATAGAATGGGGAAAGATTGTTTCTCCAATACGTTTACCAAAAGCAATCATTTCAGCTTCATTTTTTAAGTTTATCATTTTTAGTTCCTCTATTTTTTTCATCATCTGCTGATACTTATTATACCACTCCTGGGCAAATCCTGCACGAAAAGGACCAGATGCATTCATCGTCATCACAATCAAACGATTGAGCTGTTCATGGAATATCTCATCTAATTCATCTGAATATTGATATTTAATACGATGAGCCGCATATTCACCTTCATCTAACACCTTATAACGATAGCCAGGCCATACCTTTAAATCAAGGTCATAATCAATATATTTAAGTGCTTCTCCATCATATAATATAGGAGAGGCAATATTACAATAATAATAGATACCATCACTACGGATCATACAAATTACATTATACCATCTATCCTTAGGAAAATAACAGATAGCTGGTTCTTTAGTGACCCAGGAACGACCATCTGATTCTGTAACTAATGTATTATTATTTATACCGATAAAATGGCGATCTGTTTCTTCTAATATCTTACAGCGTGACCACGTACGATGTGGTTTACCGTCATGTTTATAGCAATGGATGAGCACATCCTGCCCCACTAATGAATTCTTCATAATCAAACCTCTTTCAACCTATCGAATATCATAGCAAAAAACAGGTGAAATGTACATAAACCTCACCTGTTTTTTCCTAAATAAAGCCTTTTTAAGTTATTGTTTTGTTTTTGTATTAAACATTAAATAATTTTTACGATTCAGCTTATAACTTCTCAAATCCTTATAAACCCTTATTCTATGCGGTATTTGAGAAGTTATAGCTTGAATGTCAGTTCACAAATCGGCTTAAATCAACTCATATTCTATCTCTCAAATGTAGTAAAATTTGTAGTAAACTAAGCGAAGATAGAAAGCATTTCAGCCATCGCTGATTGAGTTTACCGTGTGCATAATATCCGAGTGTCATCGTGATATTCTTGTGACCCATGATATACTGCAAAGTATTCGGGGTTATTTTTTTTTGTTTGCCATATTTGTACAGAACGTATGGCGTAGAGTGTGTGGTGTGATAAGCGGAAGTTCATTTCCCTTGTGATACTTATTGTATTTCTTTATCATATTAGGAAATGTTGAGGAATAGGCTGTTGCATACATAGGATAGCCTTTCTGATTCAAGAATACAAAATCAGAATAACCATCAATATTTACTTTTTGTATTTTACCCCTGTTTTTGATTTCATCTTGCAATGCTTCTTTTTACAATTTTAATCATAGGAATTTCTCTGATTCCGCTTTCTGTCTTTGTCTCGTTGATAGAATATTTACCTTTATCATAGTTAATTTGATGATTCACTTGTATAAACCCTTTTTTCAAAATCAATATCAGAAGTTGTCAAACCACATAATTCAGAGATACGCAATCCTGTATATAGCAGAACCACAATAGCGTTGTAATACTTTTTTTATATACATCATCTATCTGTAAAATGACAATAAAGCATTAACCTGTTCATCTGTTAAGGCTGTCTTATGCTCCGTATCATCTTCCAATACATCACTAAGATTCCAGTTAAAAAGGATTCTTACGGACTAAATCATCGTTAAGAGCTGTGTAAAAGCACGCTTTCAATGACCTTTTGTAATTGTTAATTGTTTGATAGGAATATCCATTCTTCTTCATGCGGATAGCCCATTCTTTTGTATCGGACGGTTTGATAGATTCAATAGGCATATTCCCCAATGTATCAGATTTTAAAATATCCATAAGATATTTTCTGCCGGTTTCAGTTGATTGTCTGACATTCGGTTTTAAAGCGTTATGCTTTTCGTATAATTGCCACAACAACATTTTTTTACCCGAAGAATCAATTCCGTCAAATAGGTCACGTTGCAGGTCTCTTTTTCAAGATCTCGCAACGACCTACCAAAACGTTTTCCCTTTGGAACGGGGTCAGTATCGGTTAATCGCCACGAATACATGAATTTTGATTTTCCATTTTTATCTTGGTATTTATATGCGTATCGTCCGTCCTTTCTCTGCGATTCTCCAGTTTTGAGTAATCGCCCTTTGTTATCTTTTCGTTTACCCATAATTGCTCCTTTCTAGTATGAAAAGAGCCTTGCCATGTAGCTGATTATACCACACACAAAGCTCAATTCATATATTTTAGATTGTCTCGATTTCAAAAAGAATCTCCTCTAATCGCACCCGTTTAATTAAACGGCGATAGCCGTTATATACAATCCAATCTGGATTTTGTTCTAAACTAGCCATATTTCTTAACTTATTTTCACCAATATTGAAATACTGACTTGCTTCTGTGAATGTAAGCAAGAATTTATTTTTCAATATTAACTGTCTTATTCATAACAATCACTTCCTCCTGCTTTCCAAATATCACATTGAAATGCTTGCTCATATTTAGCATCAAACCATGCCATTTCTAATGCTTCTGACATATTCTTATAACGTCCTGCTTTCACATCTTCATGTGCTTCTTTTCATCACTTTGGATTTATCAATTTTCAATTCATCACAAATCCTCAACATAATTTATTTCTCCTATCTGTTACAAAATAATCTTGCAGTTTGGCTTCGCCATGCATGTCTGAGAGCTTCAGCAAGGTTACGGTAGCAACCTTGCTTATATTTCTTATGTGCGTTACACATAATCTCTTTTTTGTTATACATCGCTATCATCATCAGCACCTTGAACCGCCACGACTTTTTCTTCTCTTCAATCCACTGTATTTAAGTTTGAGGTTATTTGGATAAGGACGATTGGTGCTAATATTCATCGGAGTAGCCATGGTTGTAATTTGATATTCAAGCAACAATGGTTCTCTTACAGTTGGGTCAATATATCCGTTGGAACGGGTATCGTCTGTCCATTCCCATTCAAATGATGGGTTCTCTTTAAGAGAAGAATTAACATATTCTTTACACCATCAATAAAAGTCGTTTCTGCCGATTACCTTTCCAGATGGTACAGTTTTTCGATACCATCCCTTATAGATTTCGTATAAAAATCTGTTGCGGGAAGTAAATTCCACTTACATCTTGGAAGAATTTCTTCTAAGAACGCATGTACCGAATTTGAATACAGTCTGTATTCAGAAAGTGCAGATTTTGTTAAGGAAGTTTCTGTAAAGCTTTCACGGTATTCCATATCAACAAGGACTTTCTTCAAAATATATTTTTTTCACGCAATCCATATAGATGAATTGTCCTTTGATATATTTACGCTCATTGCTAGTAAAACTTGCCGAAAAAGGAATGATATGTAATCTACGTTCAAATGATTTGGTTTTATCATCTACTCTTGGCAACTCGTTTACACACTCCAACACTAAACCATTAAAAGAAAAGTCAAATGCTGTCTGATACTTTTTGTTAATCGTGACACTGTCTCCAGTGATTACCGCCTTTAAGTTAGCCATTCCTTTGATATATCCCATATCATTTTCATCACACACAATAGCTGTTGCTTTTGGTAAGTTTGCCAATCCAAATTCAGCGGAAAACTCAGATAGTGGAATGTTAACTACATCATCACTATTCCCAATCAAATTCCTAATCAATTGGCAAATCGTGCCTTTGCCATTATTTCCATACGTGTTATAAAACAGACACATTTTGTTATGCTTTGCAAGAGGAATGCAAGCTCTTTGAATTACTTCCAAAATACTCAATACAAATTCGCTATCACCTAAACTTTGAAACCAGCTTTCTACATCAAGCGTACTTCCGTCTTCGTCAAAATAGATGTGTGGGTTAGTGACAGAGAAATCTAAAGGTGTATGAATTTTATTTGTGAAAACTCTGTCCATCGAAAATGGATAGAGTTTTTTGTTTTTGACATCAAAAATACCGTTATCCACTGCAACATAGTAAGGAATTGCACATTTTTGAATGACTTTTTTGCCCTCAATTTTACACCCATGAAAAGTTGAGATACTTCTTTGTCTGAGATATCTGCTTTATAGCGTTTTTGCTAATTCATAAAATGCTCCGTGAGGGTTCGTGATTACTTCCCAAACGCCTCATTTCTACCACTCCACTGATAGATAGCCAAAGGAAATTTAACCTTTTGCCCGTAGAATAATCGGAAGGCTTAATCACTAAGCTTTTTATCCATAGGAGCCACCAAAAGCGATATCATCTCTGTTAGAGATTAAAATTTCCATCGATAATCGTGGTAAATCAGTAAGCAGTTTGAGCTGAGCACCTTTTTGTCTTGCAGTGTTTTCAATAGTAAGAACATCATTGACATCGTCAACAACTTGCTCAGAACAAGCACTTTCTTGTGGTAACGGATTATGTTGCTTGATAAAATCTGTCGTTACCTTCAATAAGTTGTGACATATTTCTCATGTCTTTTTCCTCCTTATTTAAAGTTTGATTTTTACAAAGAACAAATGAATCGTTGTCTTTGTTATTTCAACTCGACGTCTTGTTGATGGTTTTATTGTATCTGTGAATAGGAGAACATTACAAACAAAGAAATAATATTGACAAGATGATGAAAAACTCCTTAAAATAAGGAAAAATAGAGATTTTTAAGGAGAACATTTTTTTAGATTTTAGGGAACATAGGTGATTAAAATGAAAAAGAAGAACGGAAAGCAAAATAAAATATGCGATTATGATATGATTTATGAATTGTATGGAATTAAGAGAAGCCAATACGATAAAAATGAACTGAGAAGATTAACGCAATATATTTCAAGAAACTTCCGAAAATATTTAAAAGACATCAAATGTGAAAAATTAACATGGAATGATTTATCCCAACAAACAGTAGATTATTTTGTATGCACTGTAATCAAGGATTATATGATGAAAGAAGCAAAGGCAAAGTCAAGTGGAAGTGTAGCAAAAAAGAATATAGAAGAGTATTTGCTTAACAATATTGCTCAAGCTGAAAAAAATATTGAAGATAAAAACGATACGATAGACATTCTTCGTAAGAGAGACTATTTTGATGAAAATTCTAGAAATGAAAAAAAAGGAAGAAGTATATAAACAATTTTGTAAGAACTGGGAAAAACTTACTTTCCAACCTGTACCAAGTTATAAAACATTTTTAAAGAATCCGAACTTATCCATTCATGACTATTTAATGGCTGAGAAATTTACTACTTTAGATTATGATATAGAAGTATATCGTCAAAAGATGAATGAAATAGTTTTGAATATCGTTGTTGAAATTCTTTCTAAATTAGTAGACTTAAAAATAGATTATGATACCATTCAAGAATCATTAGAATATATTTTTTAAGTCAGCGAAATGATGAATGTTCAGAGCTTATGGAAATGTATCAGTTTGAGCCTTTTTGAGTATGGTCGAGAGGAATATGTAAATAATGTGATAAAAGGACGTGAACAGGACTATTCGGAAGAAGATATAGAAAACTTAAAACAGGATTATGATAATCTCAAAAATAGAATGTTGGAATCCTTTTATCATATGGAAAGACTAAGAAACATAGAAAAGCTTTATAAAGTAAATGAGAAAAAATTAACAATTTCAAACGTTCAACAATTAAATGAAAAGGAATCCGTTTTCGACTCTTTAAAAGATCTGAAAATGGATTCCTTGCCCGAATCAATATAACAATCCTTGGCAAACTGCCCTTTCATATTTTCCGTAGACCAATTTTTTTTGTAGAAAGGTTGTTGGAGAGGTGGTAACTGCGGGCGAAAAAGAACCCCTACCGATAGGCAGGGGGTGTGTGAGTTAAGCGTGAAGCACTGCTTTACTTGTGAGCGTTGCACTTCGTGCAGACAGAGCCAGTCTTGACTTGCTCATCCCAGGCGTCCTTTACAAGAACTGGGTTCGTGCCGACCTGAACACGGTTCGTTCCAACCTGTACCTGTTCAGTGCCAGTTTGGATTTTCTCTTCATGGGCGGAGTAACCTCCACCACACTCAAAGAGAACATGGTCAAGTGCGTCGTCTTCATTTTCCAAGCGTGCACCGCACTCATTGCAAGTATAGTAATCACGCCACTTGTAAATAGGACGGTCTTCGTAAACGATTTCATCCTTGTAGACAGGCTCGTTACGATACTGAGCGTCATGGTGAACAGTCTTGTACTGGTCTTTCCAGCTATGTGCACAAGGAGCAGGCTTGCTAGGCTTAGCAGGCTCACTAGGTGCAGGTGCAGGATTAGAAGGCTTAGAAGGCTTAGAAGGCTTGTTCACAGCACCGCTGTTAGCAGGTTTCGAAGGCTTGCTGTTCTCAGCAGGCTTTTCTTCCTTCTTTTATTGTCTGCCTTATCGGCAGGCTTTTCAGCAGGCTTGTTAGACTCTTTAGAGTCTTCCTGTTTATCGGCTTTGTCAGCCTTCTTGTCAGACTCCTTAGAGTCCTTCTTGTCGTCCACCTTATCAGCATCCTTGTCGACAGAGACAGTAGTCTCCTTCTTTTTCGTAGTCTCTTTTGATGTATCAGCTGATGAGTTACAAGTCGTAAGTGAAAGTATCAGCATAGATGACATGAAAAGAGCTAGTACTTTCTTTTTTCATGTGTAATCTCTCCTTTAGATGTTTTCTTATATGTGTTGTCTGTCTCGATAATCACAATTATAGCTAATATATTAGGCATAGTCAATATATTGATAATGATATCATGTATAAAAAACCATGCAAAGGACGTGATTCACTATATGATTTCATATCAACCCTTTTATGATACACTTTTACAAAAAGAATGTAACAGAGTATGCATTGATTTATAAGTTTGGCTTTGCCTGCAAATACCATACACCGCATGAAACATAACAAGCCGATTACTACTACCACACTTTGATACTCTTTGAAATCTTACAATGTAGAGTAGAAGATATTTTAGAATATATTCCACCCGAGGATATTTAGTAGAGGACGATTATCGAGCTTAGATACGTCCTTTTTTATTCAATTACTTTTGATTCAAAGAACGATAAAAATATCCTCTTGTTCGGATTGTAAATATTCCTCTGTCCACGTTCTTATTTTATCGCAAAATCGATGGTTTTCAAGATACGCCCACGGGTGGAGTGTTTCTGCGATTCCATACAGGCGTGAAAGTGTGATTGTTGTTTTTTATGTATTTTTCATTCATATCTAAGAGTTCCTTTCCTTAATAATATCATACAGTAGTAGAGGGAGCTGTCCTATTGTCCGTCTTTTATTAACAAATTTATTTCTATATTTTTATATTTGTCCGATTGTCTCTCTTTATTTTAATAACTTGGTTGAAAATAAATATAATAATATACATATATAATATAGAAGTAAAAAAGAAGTTTTAAAGAAAAAGTCAGACAAACGGACAAACGATAACTTTAAGCAATCCGTTTCATATCCTCTTTCATTTCCTGTATCGCTCCCCATACCTCTCCACTCTGTATTCGTGGGGAAGCAATCATATATACATAATACCCATTATGCGTGTATATCCCTCCCTCCTCAAGTCGAACATCACGACCGTACGCTTCATAATCAGTAATGAAAATTTCCTCATAGCGTATACCGTCAATTCCGATTTCATGCAAAACTTTATTTATTTCCTTTTGCGTTGTTGGGAAGTCTAGCCATTTCCCGACAAGCTCTCCCTCTGTGTATTTTCCTAGATTAGTCACATAAGCTGATATTAATTTTTCGTACATATCCATGTACCTCCTTTCACAACTGCTCCCGCAATTTTAATCACGAGCCTGCGAAGTGATAATGGGAAATTTATACCATGATATGCCCATTTTATGTTACATATTTTGGGCATGACTGGGTACATAACATTTGTTGCATGGGAAAATCATGTCACATCATTTGGGCAAAATATGTAACATAGATTTCCCATCAAATAAAACCCTTGCGACAAAAATTCGCTATGCCTATCGTGCACAGCGGAGCTGATTCGTGCAAAGATGATCGTAGCAGAATCTGTCGCATGGTTTTGAAAAGGGGTGTCAAGAGGGGCGAAGCCCTTTGCAAAATATGGCGAAAAGAGTGTAATGCAATGAAACGGTCGCTGTCAATTTTTTTGCTACGCCCAAGCCGAATTGATGTGGCATGATTATATTTGTAACCGCCTTTTACTTTGTGAAATGTGAGCTATACCCTATTAGGCTATAACCTATTGGGTCACTTGTTATACTTTTCACAATGTGGTATAATGAAGGCGGTTAGATAAGGCTAACTTGTTTATTATATCAATCAAAGGTGGTGGAAAAAATGGGATATTTAAGTTTTGACGCTAGCATTAAAATTCATCAATCGGACGATATGCAAGCACGAAAACTTCAAAATCGGGAAACGGCGGTATTCTCGGATATTTACGACATATCGACCGTGAAAACAGCTCGTAGGCTTGGCTGTGAAGTTCGACATAGTAATGCTAACATCAACTCAGAACTGACATTACAAAATGAATCCCTACTATAAAGATTCAAGCTGAAATTGAAACAGAACAAAAGATACACAAGATATGGCTAATTCCATCAATCAGCGTATTCGATACGCAAAAGAACATGGAGCAAGAATCTCTACAAAGGTCAAAATGATACAGTAATTGCTCGCCCTCTTATTCTTCAATTAGATGAAGAATCCATACAGGGCATGAGGATACATGGGCATGGGATTTGATTCAGATATTAGAAGATATGTTTTGGGAAAGAGAATGTCTTAGGATTCCAATCCAGACGAAAAACAAACGTACACATTCATGTATTATTTGTTCCCCTGCTACGAGGAAAAGAAAACGAATGGTAAGGTCAAGTGTACCTTATCCCAAACAAAGTTTTTTAGGAATCCCAAACAGCTTGCAGGAATGCATAAGTATACGCAAAGAATTATTAGATAAGGATTACAAGATTGAAAAGATAATAAACCTATCGAGCAACAGCTTGCAGGATATTATGATAAACACGGTGTATGGCATCAAAAGGCATGCCCAATTATCCCAATAGACATAAAGAATTAGATGAAAAGGAGGCCCCTGAAATTATGTTATCAATTTTTTTTATCAAAATGGCAGATCCATAGGCAAATCCTCAATTGTATTATATAAGTTACCACACTTTATAAAAAAGATAGATTTCTATGAACACTTTATTAATATATCACAAAAAGCAAAAAATAAACACCTTAATTTTTCTCATTATGAATTCATCATCAATTCTTTGATTCAGTTCAATGCTTCCCATCCTGGCAAGCGTAATATTGGTAAGACTCAATTCATTAAAGAGTTAGCTTCTACTGTAGGTACTACTGTCTCTAATATATTCTATCATCAAGGATGCCACTATATCTGTTAGAGATTACAATCTCAAGGTTCATTATGAACTTTCTGCCATGGTCGCATTTGAAAAGAATCCAAGAATCATAAGAAATAACTCTAAATTTGAAAAATCAAAAAGAGTTCATCTCTCTTGTCGAACAGGAAGTAAAATCAAATAGATTATCCTCTATTGATGAGACCATAAACTATTTTAAAGCTTCATCAGCCAGATATTATAAAGAATATGGTGACTGTGTCTACTAAAACATTTTACTGACTATGTCCACCAGGGAAGAACATCCATCAAACCTATTGATCTTCCTCGCATGGTCAGAAGAAAGACAAAAAAAGAACTGGAAGTCATACATTCCAAAAAGACAGAAAGGCACTTCCATTACCGAAAGGCCTGAATATATCAAGGACAGAGAAGAATTCGGACATTGGGAAGGTGATCTAGTTACTGGACCTAGAGACGGACAGAATGGTGCATATCTTACTCTGATTGAAAGAAAGACACGCTTCTATTATATGATTCCTATCTCTGCCAAATCTTCAAAGCAGGTCTATATGCAGATAAACAAGCTTCATAAGTTCTATGGTGATAGCTTTAAGGATATCTTTAAATCAATCACCTTTGATAACGGTAGTGAGTTTTCTAGATGGAAGGATATAGAACAGAAGCCAAAATCAAAAGAAAAGAACCACTGTCTATTTTGGTAGACCCTATCATTCATGTGACAGAGCCTCAAATGAGAACTGCAATGGATTTATAAGATATTTCATTAAGAAAGGAACTGATATTAATACAATTGATAAGGAGACAACTATTGATATAAACAATAAAATAAACCAGAAGAAAAGAAAGATACTTGGATATCTTTCTTCTGAAGAACTATTTCTTAACGAACTAGCTAAACTTAATGTAACTGGTAATACTATTTTCTATAATAACTAACTTATCTTCTTATTTCCAGTTTCTGCTTGCAATTCAGGGAAAACTTAGAAAATAACATGAGAATTTTTGAATGTCAGCAGACAGATTTTGAAAATGAGAAAGCGAATCTTAAGACACAAATGCAGGCAGTTCTCGAAGAAAAAAGAAAAGCTCGATAAAATCCGTAAAAGTACAAATGATATGTTAGAGCGTGTATATTCCGTATCAGATGTTTGCAAGAAGATTCTGCAAGAAGAACATACCCTTAATAAAGACTTTTTAGATTTCTTAGATAGATTAGGACAGAAAAATAATATTCCACTTCGGGAAAGGGTAGAACAGTTATTCAAGAAATTTGATAAAAGAACGTAGAGAACTCTTAGAAAAAAACATAGAGAAACTACTATCCCTGACTATCGAAAATCTCGCCAACGTACCATGGACGATGTGATTACACAATTTGCTCGTCAGAAAGATGATGAAAAGCGAGCGAATTTGACTTTTTGTTAAGGTTAGCGAAGCAGAATAAATCATTATTCTGCTTGAATGCAAAAAATAATACAGAGTGGATTTGTTGTCAATGGAGTATTTAACTGGCGTAGCCTTTACCATTGACAGCGAATAAACTATGTATTATATAACAAAAAAGAGATACCCCATGTTGTATGAGGTATCTAGTAGCAAGGCTCTTCATTTGTAGTAAACTTGTAGTAAATCTTTTCATAATTCTCTTCTTAAACCGCCTTAAACCTTTGGTTTTTTACGCCACTTTTGAGAAAGTATTTAATTTTTCATATAAAAAAAATGAGCATCGCCTTAAAGCGATGCTCACTTATTTTATAAGTTTAATAATTCTTTTGTATCTCTTGCAATCACTAATTCTTCATCAGTTGGTAACCAATACCTGCTGTGAATGAAATTGCATCAACATGTCCAAGTTCTACAAAATAAGAACCAATATAATCAGCAACACGTTTTCTAAACATGTTAAAAAGCTAATTCTGGCTCTTTGGTTACCAGCATCTTTTGCATCAATGATATCTCTCATATCACCAGACACTCCAGATACACCTAATAAACCAGATTCCTTATTCAACATCTTGAATACAGTCTTCATATCATATCCAAGATTTTCAATTAAGTGGTCTACAACAGATGCATCAATATCACCAGAACGAGTTGCCATCATGACACCAGCAAGAGGTGTAAGACCCATTGAAGTATCAATAGATTTACCATCCTTGACAGCACAAAGTGAAGCACCTGCACCTAAATGACATACAATAATATTAGCATGCTCAGGGTTGCCTAATAATTCCTGAGTACGCTTTGATACATAGTAATGAGAAGTACCATGTGCACCATATTTTCTAATTTTGTTTTCTTCATAGAACTTATATGGGATTGGATAAACTGCATTTTCAGGCTTAATAGAGTGATGGAATGTTTGTATCGAATACTACAACAGCACCTGCAGTAGGAATAGCTTCCTTAAATGCTTTGATACCAATAATATGTGCAGGGTTATGAAGTGGTGCAAGTGGTGATAATTCATCAATCTTAGCGATCACATCATCATCTACAACACAAGACCCATCAAAATAAGGACCACCTTTGTAAAACACGATGACCAATACCCTTTGATTTCATCTAAATGTTCAACAATCTTCTTTTCAATTAATGTATCAAGTAATACTTGTACTGCTTCCTTGTGAGTAGGAACTGCAAAGACCTTCTTATCTTTAGTACCATTATACTTGATAGTGAAGATTGAATCTTCCATACCGATTCTTTCAATAATACCAGAAGTGATAACACTTTCAGTATTCATTTCAAATAACTGGAACTTCAATGAAGAACTTCCACAGTTAACTGCTAAAACTTTTGACATGCTTATATCCTCCTAAACACCCCTATTATAATCAGAAACCCCTAACATTTCTACTATAAATTTAGATTACGTGACAAAAAGAATGTTCTGTAATATAATCATTACTGCCAGGGGCGCATTTATTGCTGAGATAGGTGAAAGCCTTGTCCCTTAGCATCTGATCTGGGTAATACCAGCGTAGAGAGGCCGTACTTTTTTAGTGACTTCTTTGCGTCATCTTAGTCATTAGAAAGGGGAGATTTATAAATGAATAAGAAGACATTATCCACTAGAGCAATTGCTTATGTTGCGTTATTTATCGCTATGCAGTTAGTTCTAGAAGTACTATTTAAGGTGATTCCAGGACAGCCACAGGGTGGTTCTATTACTTTAAGTTTATTACCAATCGTACTTGCAAGCTATTTAATGGGTGCACAGTATGGAATTATTGTCGGTGTTGAATGCCACTGCTATGCAGTTTGTATTAGGTCTTGCTTTATATTATGGACCTTGGTCTGTTGTATTAGACTATCTTGTACCATTATCAGCACTTGGTATTGCAGGCTTTATTCCTAATTTTAAATCAGGCAAGACTGAAGTTTATACAGGTATTTTTGTAGGAATGATTCTTAAGTTCATTTCACATTTATTATCTGGTCTTTGATTATTTGCAAGCTATGCACCTAAGAACATGAACCCTTGGGTTTATTCATTCTTATACAACATTGGTTATAATGTAGGTACACTTATTTTAACTTATGTAGTATTTGCACTTATTTATCCAAAACTTCAGAAAGCATTTAAGGCTATTTAACAGTGGGAAACCACTGTTTTTTTTATTAAAAAAAAAACGAACGTATAGTTTCTATACGTCCCTTCAGCAAACTGGAATTTGGTGTGTGCTTTATAAATTTTTTCCGATCCACTCAAGTTCGTTCATGGAATCCTTATTTTTTTCAAGTTCATCTCTGGCTGTTGCGTAATATGATTTTTTGAAAAAGCATATCCCATGAAAGATATTTTGCCATACAGTCAAACTGCTTATCAATCAGCTCATACTGGATGCTGCCTACGGGAGAACCACCCTACAACAATTGTGCCAACTTTTTTGTTTTTTAACTGCAATCCACGGCAGTAGCACTTATCAATGATAAGTTTCAATTGTGCTGACATTCCCCACCAATAAACTGGTGTAGCAAAAAGAATCATATCTGCGGCAGCAATTTTATCAATGGTAGAATTTGTATCATCCTTATCGACGCATCCCTTAGAGCATTGACAGACACCACATCCCTTGCATGGTGCAATGTTGAGTTTGTCAGGTTCAATGATTTCAATTTTATTCTTTTCTGATGCTCCTTTTATAAATGCATTGATTGATTGCTGTCAGCGTGTTTCCTTTTCTGGCACTTCCAGATAAGTGGTAGAAAACGAGGCACATGATAAAGTTTGGTGTAAAGAGTGCCATCACTAAGACAGCTAGTATCTGATATCTTGTCAAAGCTTCATCCTCCCTTGAAATAACCAGGCTCCCTCCCTTGGATACATGTCGCAATGAGTGTTGCACTAATAAGACGTACACCAGTACTCATGACATTAAATAATGGCACATAAGTAAAGAGTGTATGAACTCCAATAGAAATTAATACCACTATAGTTACTGGTATTGAATCCTTTCATTGCAGGGACAATAAGAGCTAAGAACATACCATATAAGGCAATTCCCCATAGCACCCTGCAGTGCTAAAGGCAATAAACCCATAATAAATTCTCCGGCAAGAGTACCTCCTACCCATCCTATAATAGGTGTAAGAATAAAGCCTAGCATAAACTTAAATGTGAGTTTACCAGGTTGCAGACTGGCTAACGCAAATGTTTCATCTGTAATTCCAAAAGAGATGATCATACGTTCAATTGTATTCATCTTCTCATCAATCTTCTGCGATAAAGAGAGACTCATCAAGAAATATCTAAAATTAATCAATAATAACGTAATCGCAATCTCTAAATAAGTGCTATCAGATAAAATTAACTGTACTCCTGCAAACTGTCCTGAACTAGTTAAGTTTGTAAGAGATATAAAAGTGGCTAGTCCTAGAGGCAAGCCACTTGAGACGCATAATACTCCAAAAGAAAAAGGCAACAGGGAAGTATCCTAATGCGATTGGAATACTTTTTCTTCATTCCTTTCATTATTTCATTCATGTTTCATCACCACGAGTATCATAGCACAAATAGAACTTAAAATAAGTGTTCTATTATGAATTTTCTAATTTCTTCTTGATCATCACAGACGTTATAGAATGGTTTACGACAATCCAGTCTTTGAATATCTACTGTACGTAAATCAGTTAACTGCATTCTAGAATGCGTAATCATCCCATGCTCATCTAGGACTGTTAAGTCCTTTTCAAAGTGTGGATTGACTGGTGATGATTCTTTTTTTTATGGATGTACAAGGTATAATTAACATCTTATAGCCTAAATCTTTTTACAACATAACACCAATGCCCATCCATGAGTTCCTTAGGAAATCCCCTACCGATATTAAAATAAGCCATCTGATGTTCTTTTGGACGCTTATGGACGTGATAATAAGTATCCGATGGTGAACCATCCTTTACAAGTGAACAATAGAAATAAGATAACTGACTTGTTTGATGTAATAAAGAACGTGAATATTTCTCTGCATCATATAAGCCACTCTCATCTAACTTCTTTAAGTATTTCTTCATTTCTTCAATATTTCCTTCTAGATCTTCTTTCATATAAAAATCCCTCCTACTTATATATATACTTTTAATTTTTTTTTATATTTCTCCCTAATTTATATATAAAATTATATATAGTTTTCATATTTTTAAAATGTCAACATTGTTGATTGATTTATCACATATCAAGCATATAATAGACACAGTTAAGATAAAGTGATTAAAAATAGCGCCAGGACTTGTATAAGTTGACGAGGACTAGATTAATCGAACTATTCGGCGGATGGTCTAGAGGCATAGTACTGCCTAAGCGATGAACAAAAACATTGAGCGATCAATGAACAGATTTCATCAGGTACTCCTTTGTTTTAACGTTTTTATTCCACAAAACAAGGAGGACAAGATTATGTGTGGTATTACGACTTATTGTGGCAATGGTGAAGCCCTACCTTTCTTAATGCAGGGACTCGCAAAATTAGAATATAGAGGCTATGACTCTGCAGGTGTAACAGTATTAAATAATGTACTTACAACTGTAAAATGTAAAGGTCGTTTAAAGAACCTTGAAGAAAAGTTAAAAGGATCACGAGATGACTGGTCATGTAGGTATTGGTCATATCAGATGGGCAACTCATGGTGTCCCTTCTAACTTAAATTCACATCCTCATACAAATCCAAGTAACACTATTTCTATTGTACATAATGGTATTATTGAAAACTATAGAGAATTAAAGGATATTTTGTTAGAAAAGGGTTATTCATTCCAAAGTGAAACAGATTCAGAAGTTGTTGTTATGTGTTTAGACTATTTCTATGAAGGAGATCTTCTAGAAGCAGTAAAGAAAACATTAAACTGTATTGATGGAAGTTATGCATTATGTATTATTTCTACAGAACACCCTGATGAAGTTGTTGTTGCGAAAAAGGCAAGTCCATTAGTTATTGGACGTACTGAAGATGCAAGTGTGGCAGAGTGATATTCCAGCTTTACTTGCTTATACTAAAGATGTTTATTTCTTAGATGACTTAGAAATGGTCTGTATTAAAGAAAGACAGCATTACTTTCTATAATAAAGATGGTAAAGAAATCACTAAAGAAATGACTACTATTCCTTATGATATGGAAGCGGCTCAGAAGAATGGTTTTGATACATATATGTTAAAGGAAATCAATGAACAGCCTCATGTTATTCAAGAAACTTTAAGAGGTCGTATCTTTGAACATTCAATCGTATTAGATGAATTAAAAGATGTTGATTTCAATAAGTTTAATAAGGTTTATTATGTTGCATGTGGTACTGCTTATCATGCAGGATTATGTGGAGCATCTATCCTTGAACGTGCAACACGTTTACCAGTTCTTACTCAGGTAGCAAGTGAATTCCGTTATAATGATCCAATCATTGATGAAAAGACATTATGTATCTTTGTATCACAGTCTGGTGAAACAGCTGATACTCTTGCTCGCATTAAAACTTGCTAATGAAAAAAAGGATGTACAACTATTGCTGTGACTAACGTCTTAGGTTCTACAATTTCTAGAGAGGCACAGCATACACTTTTATACTTGTGCAGGACCTGAAATTGCAGTTGCATCTACTAAAGCTTATACAACTCAGTTAGTATTACTTACTTTAATCGCATTATATATTGCAGATAAAAGAGGAGATACTGTAGATACTGATTTAATGGAACAGTTAAATAACCTTCCAGAATATATCTAAGTTAATTGATGATGAAGCAATCTTCGAAAACTACGCAAAAGCATTGAAAGATAAACATGACTGCTACTTTATTGGTAGAAGTTTAGATTATGCAAGTGTATTAGAAGGTGCTTTAAAAGCTTAAGGAAGTTTCTTATGTACATGCTGACGCTTATATTGCTGGTGAATTAAAGCATGGGCCTATTGCCTTAATTGAACCAGGTACTGTAGTAATTGCAGTAGCCACTCAGCCTCATGTTGCGCCTAAGACTATTTCTAATATTCAAGAAACAATCGCAAGAGGTGCTGAGGTCATCCTATTTACTGTAGAAGGACAGGAAGTCAGTGGTGTAGAAAACATCTATTACTTACCAAATATCAATCCTTTATTACAGAGTGTACTTGTAGCTATCCCATTACAGACTCATTGCATATCATACAAAGCATGTATTAAGGGTTGTGATGTAGATAAACCTCGTAACCTTGCTAAATCAGTGACTGTAGAATAACGAACGGAGAACTCCGTTCGTTTTTTCTTCACATCAATAATAAAAAAATGTATAATATCTCGTAGGGGTGATAATGTGGAAGAATCAAAAGTAAAAGATTTAACGGCTTATAAGAACCGTTTCGAAGAGGATGCCTCTTCATTCAGCGAATTCCAGGCACGTGATTTCGTTAAAGAATTAAAGAATCAGGGTAAGACTGATGAAGCTATTGAAGTAGGAAGAACATTCCTTGAAATTTACACCAGAATTAAAAGGATATATCAATTATTTTGGCTATGCTCTTTATAATAAGTATATCAACATCGATGATGAAGAAATTTCTAAGAACGAAAGTTTATTCTATGGTATCTTAGAAGAAATTGCTAAATATTGTAAGCAGGAGAGATATTCTCCACTTGAAGTCGCAGTCAATAAGGCTATTAAACATGTATCAAAGGCTGATCCAGTAGACTATAAGAAGTTATCTGAATTATTAGACTACTTAGATGCACCTACTCTAGAAGATAAACCATTTGTAAATAAAGATGGTAAAGAATTCGAAAGTAAGAAAGAGAAATGGTATCGTATGAAAGTACGTGCATTATATGAACTTGAATCATATAGAGCATGTGTTGAAACTGCGAACATTGCTTTCACTTTATAACTTAAAGTGGCATTATAACAACCTTAATTGGGTTAAATATTATCATTACAAGCTCTCTAGTTGAACTTGGACGTTATGAAGAAGCTGAAAATGAATTCATCGCTTTACAGGGTCATTTCAATGCAGTAGATTCATTTGAAATCCTTTATAAGCTTTATATGAATACAAATCGTGAAGATGATGCTTATACACTTCTAATCGATAAATTCTTCAAGGGTGGATTCGATTATAAGAATATCGAAGATTATAAAAAGATTTCAGCAATGGCAAAGGCTAAGGGTCAGGATAAGGCTCATGCACTTGCAGAATGCCTCATTAAGAAGCTAGAAGAAGAAAATGGTAAAACATATGAAGCTGATGCTGATTTAGCTGATTATGCTGATTTAACTGCCAGCGATGCATTTGATCGTGTATATAGTGAAGTTGTTTATCATCTAGAAAACTACATTACTCGTCATGAAGGTAAAGTAGTATTCTACAATCATGATAAAAATTTGGTGGTATCTTCCAGGATGGTGAAGAAAACTTATTCTTCAGACAGGCTGATTTCCTTGATGATGAAGAAGTTGAAAAGTATGACGTTGTTGAATACAGCGTAATTAAGACTTATGATAGAAAGCGTCAGCAGATGAGTTCTAAGGCTGTCCTTTTAAAAGTTCTTTACGAAGAAATCAACTACTAAGAGCAGAAATATCTGCTCTTTTTTCTTATATTTCTTTTTTGTTTTTCCCAACTTTTAAAAGTTTTATTTGACTTTTCCTTAATATTTCTATATTATATTTTTATATTATAAAACAGAGAAATGACATAGTAAAGAAATGTGAGGCATAAGAGATATGATGGCTGGTGCGAATCATACGCAGACATTCTTGAATTCACCATGGAGTTGGAAGTACAAAATACTTCCCGGGTTGCCCGTTATCGCTATTTAGTGAGGTTAGTCTATGACTAATGAACTAGAGGTGGTCTGCGATAATTCGCCCTCTCTTGGGGTGAATTTTTTGTTTTAGGGAAAGAAAAAAGGGGAGGAATCTATTATGAAGAAGTTTGTATGTGGTTTAATGGCAGTCGGTCTAGCATTAACTGGCTGTGGTAGTCAGTCTAGCACTAAAGATAAGGCTGATGTAAAAAGTTGGAGTCATCCAGTATATAAAAAGACGATGCATTGATGCATCATATAAGGGATTTAAGGATACTTTGTAAAAGCAGGTTATAAAGCTTCTAATATTACTTTAAAGAATGCCAGTGGTGAAAAAACTCTAACTGTGAAACTATTGCAGAAAGCTTAGTGAACGATGGAAATGATTTAATTTATGCAATTGCAACTCCTGCAAAATCAGGCTGTTGTAAAGAAGACTAAAGATATTCCAGTTGTTGTATCTGCTGTTACCGATCCAGCTGGCAGTAAATTAGTAAAATCAAATAAAAAAAACCTGGTGGAAATGTGACTGGAGCAAGTGATTTAACACCAGTTAAAGAACAGATTAAATTATTAAAACAGATTATGCCTAACGCAAAGACTGTTGCAGTTATGTATGCAGGTAATGAATCTAACTCTGAAAATTCAGGGTAAGATGGCTGTCAAAGAAATCAAAGCTCAGGGTATGACACCATTAGTAAAGACTGTTTCTGAATCTAATGAAATCCAGTCAGTTACTGATTCTATTGTAGGTAAAGCAGATGCTTTATATATTCCAACTGATAACCTACTTGCTTCTAACATCCCAGCAGTTGTAAAAGTAACCGATCAGGCTAAAATCCCTGTTATTGTTGGTGAAGAAGGTATGTGTGCTAAAGGTGGTTTAGCTACTTATGGTATTGATTACTATAACTTAGGTAGTATCGCTGGTAAACAGGCCATTAAGATCTTAACTGGTAAAGGTAAACCAGCTACTATGCCTATTGAATACTTAAAAGCGAGCGATTGTAAATTAAAGGTCAATAAAGCTCAGATGGAAAAACTTGGTATTAAAGTTCCACAGGAAGTATTAGGTATTCTTGCACAGTTAGGCTTATATTCTATTAACTTACGTATAATGGGTAAATCAAATATCCCATTACTTCAGACAGAAAGCTTATATGACTGGGACCAATGGTTGGTTTAACAGTATCTCAGTCAACACTAGTTGTAGGTGTTATTGCAGTAACTATTGTGATTGCCCTACTCTATTGGTTCTTTGGAACTGAATTAGGTAATGCATTACGTGCGACTGGTAATAATGAACAGATGGTAAGAGCTGTTGGTGTCAATACTGATTATACTAAGCTACTTGGTTTAGTGATTTCAAATGCCTTAATCGCCTTAAGTATGTGCTTATGGTCGGTCAGTCAGTTGGTTATGGTGATGTCAAGATCGGTATGGGGGCAATCGTTATGGGTCTTGCTTCTATCGTTATTGGTGAAGTTATCTTTGGTCGTTATGGCAGTTTCTTAAAGAGACTCATTGCGATTATTGTTGGTTCAATTATTTATCGTATTATTATCGCCATTGTTATCCAGTTAGGTTTATCAACTGATGACTTAAAGCTACTCACTGCATTTATTGTAGCTCTCGCATTAACTATTCCAGTATTAATGGCAAATAGAAAACAGACTGCAAACTATAAGAAACTTACAAAAGAGGTGGATGAGAAAAATGCTTAAGATTGAACATGTATCAAAAAACATTTAACCTTGGCACTATTAATGAGAAGAAAGCCTTGATTGATATTAATCTTCAATTAGATGATGGAGATTTCGTTACTGTTATTGGTGGTAACGGTGCTGGTAAATCCACTTTAATGAATATGATTGCAGGTGTTTATCCTATTGATTGTGGTCATATTAAACTAGATGATAAAGATATTTCTTTGTATCCAGAATATAAACGTGCAGGTCTTATTGGTCGTGTATTCCAGGATCCGATGATGGGTACTGCAGCTGATATGCAGATTGATGAAAACCTTGCAATGGCTAAAAGACGTGGTCAAAAGCGTACTTTAAAGTGGGGTATCAAGAAAGAAGAAAAAGAAGTTATATTATGACCTCTTAAAGACTCTAAATTTAGGTCTAGAAGAGAGAATGACAAGTAAGGTAGGTTTATTATCAGGTGGACAAAGACAGGCCTTAACACTATTAATGGCGACTGTCACAAAGCCTAAGATTCTCTTACTTGATGAACATACAGGTACCTCTTGATCCGGCAACAAGTGCTAAGGTATTACTTTTAACTAATAAGATTGTCACTGAACAAAAGCTAACAGCAATGATGGTTACTCATGATATGCAAAGAGGCTATTGATGTAGGGAATAGATTGATCATGATGTATAATGGTCAAATCATCTATGATGTAAAAGGTGAAGAGAAAAAGAAATTAACTGTTCCTTTCCTACTTAAGAAGTTTGAAGAAGCAAGTGGCAGTGAATTTGTGAACGACAGAATGTTGTTGAAATAATGAAAACATCCCAACTATATCGAGTTGGAATGTTTTTTTTGCAGTAAAAAAGAACACCTCCCAAGAAGTGTCCTTTCATACCATTAATATTTAATATCTACAATTTCAACATCATAAGGTTTTGCAACACCGACTGTTACAACATCACCAATCTTATGAGTCATTAATGCTTTCGCAAGTGGAGATTCATTAGAAATCTTACCATGTAATGGATCAGTTTCTGTAGAACCTAAGATTGTAAATGTATCAGGTTCAGGATTTTCTTCAGATAAATCAAGAACTGTTACAGTAGCACCTAAGTTTACAACATGAGTATCTACCTTAACATCAGAACCAATGATTACTGCATTCTGCATCATTACTTCTAATTCTTTGATTCTTTCTTCAATACGAGCCTGTTTATCTCTTCTTTGCATCGTAGTCAGCATTCTCTGATAAGTCACCCTGGCTTCTTGCAAGCTTAATTTCTTCAATGACTGCTGGTCTTTCAACATTAATAAGGTTTTCTCTTTCAGCTTTTAGCTTTTCAAAACCTTCTCTACTAATTTGCACTTTTTTATCCATTTCTTTCACCTCGTATACGTAAATCTGACTACTCCCACGGGTGAGCCCGTGGGGTTCTTACTGTCAAGTTTAGCTTATAATCGTACATCATTTTCAGACTTTGGAATACAAGTTTAAATCTATTTAAGTAAGAACTTTTATTACCAAGTAGTCCAACGACCACATTAACGGTAAATTTCTATCTTATGATAAGGAAGTGTAATCAATCTTCCTGATGTTTATTTTATACTATTTTGATTCCACTATTCAATACTTTGATTCTATTAATCTTAATTCTTTTAATTATGTGGCTTTCATCCCATAGACAAGACAAGCCTATGGTTTTTTTTCGCCACTCATTAATAACATACTTATTTTAATTAGACAAGAAAGATTTAATCGCCTAGAATACTACTTATTTTTGTAATCAATAAGTCAATCGCAACAGTATTAGTCCCACCTTCAGGAATAATAATATGTGCATATTTCTTAGATGGTTCAATGAACTGTTCATGCATTGGTCTTACAGTCTCTAAATACTGGTTACAGACTGAATCAACAGTTCTTGCACGTTCTTCTACATCTCTTCTTAATCGTCTGATAAAGCGGATATCTGCATCTGTATCCACATAAATCAGTATATCACAAAGATCTCTTACCTCTTCTTCTGCTAAGACAAAGATACCTTCTAGAATAATAACATCACGATCTTCAATGACTTCTGTGATATCACTTCTTGTATGCTTTGAATAATCATAAGTAGGTTTTTCAATTCTTTCTTTCTTTTTAACTTCTTTAAATCTGATACTAGAAGGTCATTATCAAAAGCAAATGGATGATCGTAGTTAGTTTTTACTCTTTCTTCCATTGTCTTATCACTTTGATCTTTGTAGTAATCATCTTGTTTAATGATTTTTACTCTATGACTGCCTTTAAAACGATCATAGATGGATTGAGCGATAGAAGTCTTACCAGAAGCACTTCCACCTGCAATCCCAATAATGACAGCTTTATTTTCCATGGTTTACCTTCCTTCCCATATCATTCTCTAATACTGGATAATCAATTTCTACATAAAGTATTTCCATTGGATGGTTGGCTACTTCCACCAATTCATTATCTTCATTATAAATCTTATCAACAGTAAAATAAATATTGGAATGACTAGGAGAGAATATTTCTATCTTGTCTCCTACTTTGAAATAGTTACGCTGTTCAATTTTAGCTCGTTTAGAATCTTTATCATAATCAAGTACGCGCATAACGAATTCCTGTGTAGGATGTTCATCTCTTAAGTTATAAAGCTGTTCATCTACACCTGGATTATCATAAAAGAATCCATGACAGAATGCTCTATTGGTCTGCTTTTTGTAGTTCATCTTCATATTTCTTTGAATCTGCAAAATGATCGGGATCAGCACAATATGTATCAATGAGCTTTCTATAAGTAGATACAACTGTCGCAATATAATGAACAGACTTCATACGCCCTTCTATCTTGAACGAATCCACACCACATTCTATTAATTCACCAATATGATGAATGAGACACATATCCTTAGAAGACATAGTAAATGGGAAATCTTCATTAATAGATTGTCCATTCTCTTCTAAATCATAATACCATCTACAACTTTGTGAACAGCCACCTCTATTGGCGTCTCGTCTAGAATAGTAGTTAGATAACATACAACGACCACTATAAGAAATACACATTGCACCATGTATAAAGTATTCTAAATCAATATCAGGGGCATTTTTTCTAATGTCCTTCAAGTCAGCAAAAGTTGTTTCACGACCTAGTACTACTCTGTCCATTCCCATATCTTCAAAGAACTTAACAGCAGATGAATTAGTGACTGACATTTGTGTAGACATGTACTTCTAGCTTTAAGTCCATACTTTTCGCAAGATTCATAATATATGGATCTGCGACAATAATAATTGTAACACCTGCATCATCTAATGCCTGTAAGTACTCTTTAATACCTTCTAGGTTATCATGATGAAGGATGATATTACATGTAACATGGATTTTAGCGCCATATTGATTCGCAAATTGTACTGCTTCTTTAATATCTTCTATAGAGAAGTTAGATGCCTGTGATCGTAAAGAGAATTCCTTACCACCAATAAATACTGCATCTGCACCATAGATAATAGCTGTTTTAAGCTTTTTCTAGGTTTCCTGCAGGGGCAAAGTAATTCAGGTTTTTCACAATCACACGACGACCATTAATAATCTTACTTATTGGTCGCATCTTCTGGATCCTCCTCTTTACATCTTCAAGACGATAAATTGTATCATCATATAAGAAACCACGATCAAGAGGTTTTGAAATCTTTCTTAATAAAGGAAGATATTCTTTTACTTCTTTGTCATATGTTCCTCTTTCTAGGGCTTTAAGACAATCACAATACATACTAGTAACTTCTATAGCTTCTCTTGAATCCATAAACATTGTTTCAATATAAAGGTAATCAAAGTCCTTTAATGTATTGAATAAATCCAATGTATATAGTCTAGATTTGCTGAATACAGCCGTTCCACGAGTTGTTTCATATATATGACATGGGAAATCCTGTCCACGTGGATTAATTGTGAGAGCGTCTTTATTATGGCTTAATGTTGTATTACTTGCTTTTTCATAATTAGAGATTAAATGTCTCTTACTCATCATCATATACTGTACACCATGACCTAATACAAATAATGGCATATCACAATTTTTCCGTATTTCTAGCTGTTCCTTCAAAGATATTTCTTTAGAAACAAAAGCACCAGAAATACCATAATGAGATAAAGTATTCAGTGTACTTGAATTGGTATTAAGAGTTAAAGGATGATAAATCATCTTGAAATCATAACCCTTTCCAAGATGAGAAGTTTTCTCGAGGTCATAAGTTGTTGTGTTGTTAAACTTGGATTACGAAAATTATTACTTGCAATTTCGGAAAATTTTGAAAAATGTCAACCTGGCCAAGGGACGGATAGGAAAAATATTTAGAATGAATGTTTTCATTGTTCATAATGTTTCGCCTCTTGTGAGGTCTGTTATGTCTGGCAAGAGAGACAAGCAGGGGCGGTGGGGAATTGCGTTTGTCCATGTGTCCATATTCAATGACTTCAGATATTCAATTATTTGGTGATTTACATCTGTCCGCCTTGGATACATTGCCTGTTATGGATTCCCGCCGTAACTTTGCACCGTGAAAAATTGAAGAAAGAAAATAAGAATATTTAGATTATTTGCTGATTGCTGCGATGCTGGTCATCGGTGGAGCAAACGCCTCCGCCGCCCGTCCTATCTTGACGGGGAAAGGACTGGAGGCACTTGTTGAGAGTCAACCTCGGGATCGATCGACAAGTTTGAGCTGATGGAGCATCCTTCCCGCCAAGTATGACGCTGAGGGACGGGAAGTATCATCAACATCAAAGACGAAGCGCAACGCCTTGTCCAGGCTCAACGGCGAGATCGGAACCGATGACGGAGAATGTACTTCGGAGAACCGGCCGCTTCTTATGAGGGGAACGTCAACGGAAGCCTAGCTACAGGACGGCCAAAGACAAGCACATTCGTCTCTGCCTATCCAGGGAATCTATGATATGGACATAGATATGAACATCGACAACAAGCTGACGCAGGACAGGGTTCCGTTCAGGATTCTTGCACCCGGTCCCTCAGAGAGGACAGGTACCACAATTGGCAGGTGCGTTTCGGCAACGACTGGTTCATCGACAAAGAAAAAAAAACACCTTGGGATTTCATCAGAATAGCGCGGAAATACGCAACATAATGAAGTCCGACAGAACCACAATGTCACCACGCAGACGCTTGGTGACAAGGAACACTGAAGCGTGCCGAGTCCGCGACGTGTA
>VOFC01005064.1_pt1 | contig 34399 bp, 49 predicted proteins | sample 5384161 | NCBI WGS metagenome assembly VOFC01 (sample SAMN12384722, study PRJNA508395) | human gut metagenome | isolation source: healthy gut B | host: Homo sapiens | reverse complement strand
CCAGATATTGAAAAAAAGGAAAACGAGTGCAACAAAGTCAGGAACCAGCCCAGATAATGTAAGGATCAAGATCAAAAAGAAAGATGCGGAAACAAGAGCAGGGCTTTCTGGAGCAGTATTTCAGATCTATATGGATGGGAATTATCAAGGAAGTGTAACAACCGATGACAATGGAGAAGCTTCTTATACTGTTCAAAGAACGGTAAGTTATAGTGTGACATCAACGAAAAAGACTTATGTAAAGAATTGGAACGATCTTTCAAAAAGTCAGCAAAAAAAGAAGCGACAGATAATGGCTGGTACGATTCTTCGGCAAAAGCATATGCTGTGGCAATGCAGGAAGCACAAAAACTTGCAGAGCAGAAGATTTCAGCCTTAAAGAGTGCCTCGGTCCACACTTGGATGGTCAGGGAAACAAAATCCCCATTCGGACACCTGATCCCAGATCAGACAGATCAGAGCAAAATGGAACAGGGTGGAGTCAGATCATTCACATTTAACTATACCAATGAATTTCAAAAGAGTGATCTGGAAATCTTTAAACAGGGAACTGTAAAGAATAAACGAGGGGATCTAGGAGTTGAAGCAAACTTGCAGAATGCTGTCTATGAGCTATATGCTGACCATGATATTACAGGCTCCGATAACAAGAGTGTTGTCTATAAAGCAGGAACACTTGTGACACAGATGGTAACTGATGCGGATGGTTATGCAAAAGTGACAGATCTGTATCCGGGATATTACCGTTTACATGAGAAGTATGCTCCGTTGGGATATAAGTTATCTAGTAATGATATATCAGTCACGGTCAATAAAAATACATCCAAGTATCTGAAGGAACAGCAATATGAAGGAATAATACAAGTTGTAAAGACGTTTGGCGAGGAAAATGTTCCAGAAGCACAGGCAGTTTTTGAGGTTTATGATTCCAAGAATAACTTAAAACAGACGATCACAACGAATGACAAAGGGATCGCAGAAACAGATTTACTTCCTTATGGAGCTTTACCGTATTCATCAGACGAAAACGACCGATGGATATGATATGGTACCGGACAAATGGGTAAGCATTGATGGATCTAAAATGATCTATAAGGTTGAATCAACGATCCAAAGCAGCATGCAGGGATCATGTTGACAAAGGTTACAAGGATCAGTGATAAGAAACTGGAACTTATACAAAAAAGAAGAATATAAGGCAGAATTCAGATCATCGATCAGTCGACAAAGAAAGTCATAGAAACATTGATCACGGATGAAAATGGTGCAGCTCAATCTGGAAAGTTAGATCCTGGCATCTACACGGTTCATCAGACAAAAAGGAAGTGATAATTATAAGATTGCTGATGATTTTGATGTAACGATCAAAGATGGCGATAAGAAATTTAAAAAAATTTGAGCTGGATAATTATTATAATGGAAACAAGATCCGGGTCAGAAAAACGATGGTCAAGAATGGAAAGTCTAAACCAGAACCAGGGGCTGAGTTTGTTGTACTGGATGAATCTATGGTGAAAGATTTCAAGGATCAGACATTGGCAACGTCACAGGACAGGCTTCATTACATTGAAAAACTGAAAAAAGATAATAGAGATGCAATTCTTGGAACATTAGTCACAGATTCCGAAGGAAAGGCAGCGATGCTCTTAAAAGATTTCGTAAAGAAGACAGGGTTTATAGTCGTGCAGACCAGAGGTGTCGAAGACTATGACCTTGCGCTACCGCAGTATTCCACAGAAATGAAAGCATCGATCGAGGATGAAGTCAAAGTGTATGAATTCGTTTTAAAAGACGATTATACAAAATCCGCAAAGATTTCGATCAAAAGCAAATGTCCGTAAATAAAGATAAGTATGTACCGGAATCTGGGGCGGAATTTCAGATCATTGATCCGCATGGAGAAGTGGTCGATACTCTGATAACTGATGAAAAAGGAGAAGCAACTTCAATCTCGTTAGCGATCGGTGTTTATACATTGCATCAGATCAAGGGTGATCCAAAGCATGAAATGATGGAAGATGAAGATGTGGTTTTGATCAAGTCTGATGTCCATAAGACAGTCACGTTTGGTCCGTATAAAGATGATGAAAATAAGATCAGGATCGAACTAGTCAAACGTTCATCAGAGACAAAGAAGCTGTTAAATGATGCAGTCTATGAAATCTATGATGAAGATCAGGATATTGTGGCAACTTTGACTACAGGAACGAGTGGAGATGGAACTGCAGAGTGCTATCTTCCATATGGAAAATATACGATCAAGGAAACTGCTGCGCCAGCAGGCTACAACATGGATGACGCAGAAGAAAAATCTTTTGAGTTAAGCGGGGAATCCACAAGCATCAAGATCACGTACGATAATGCTGGAAATGGAAGCTGCAGGTTTGAACAGATGGATACGCCAGTCTATGGAGAAATTACGTTCAGTAAGACGGGAGATATCTTAACAGATTATGACAAGGATTCTCAGAGTTTTATCTATGACAACGATCAGATCGCAGGAGCAGTCTATGGGCTGTATGCGGATGAGAATATCAAGAAAGATGACGGAACGCTCGTCTGGAAGAAGGATGAACTGATCGATCAAAAGACAACGACAAAAGAGAAGGAGATCCATTTTACAAGAAAGGATATGGATGGAAAAGAAACAACTAACTTCTATTTAGGAAAGTATTACATAAAAGAGATCAAGTCTCCGACAGGCTATATCAAAGATCAGGAAAAACATGAAGTAGAACTGACATGGGATACAACTGCAGGAAGTATCAATGATATTCGTGATGATGATAAAGTACCAGACAAGGAAGATCCGTTTGGAAATGAAGACAATAATGTAAGTACAGGTATTTATGTGTTGGAAAAAGGCGAAAAATTGAACCAGAAGATCAAGGATGCGGAATCTGTGACTTTCACGTGGAAGAGTGCACCAGAAGGAGCTGTGACAACGGATGTTTCTCAGAATAAAGATGGCAGTATTGTGCTTTGGAACGATGATGGAGATTGTTATATCTCAAGTCAAAGAGCCGGACAGGTCATCTACATGAATGCAATATCATCTAAAATGTTTAAAAATTGCAGGAATCTAACAGAGATCAATTTTAAAAATATTGATACATCCGCAGTCGTGGATATGAGTCAGATGTTTTATGCCATGGATTCCATCAAAACACTCGATCTTTCATCTTTCAACACCTCCAATGTAGAAGATGTCAGCCAGATGTTCTATGGAAATCCAGTTCTTAAGACAACATATGTCATGGATCAGATATTAAAGATCGAAGAAGATAAGTTTATCGAGGAACATCCGTTAAAGATCGTTGCCATGCCAAAGAACAGGTTCTTAAAAGGTGATAAATTCAAGGCAGAGGACTTTAGCTGGAGAATCCTTTATGATGACGATGGAGCAGAAGATATGGAAGTGACGGATAAAGATGTGGCATTTACACCGACATATGCAGAAAAATCAGGAAAATACGAGATCAATATCAGTTTTAACAACCAAGGATCGTATAAAGATCTGCCAGAGAAAACAATCAAGACTACGGTAGAGGTTCTGGATCCAGAAGAGGAAGATATTGCCTTAAAGGTTGCAAAGAAAGCAAGTATTCATGTCAAATCTAATGATACTCTGCAAAATACGGCATCCATCTGATCAAGACCGATCAAGACGGAAACAAGCTGGCGGGAGCCATATTTGCCTTAAAAGCGAAAAACAGATATCGTTAATAGCAAAGGAGAAAATATCTTTAAGAAGGGTGATACGATCGCCACCACTACATCACAGGATGATCAGTTTGAATATCTGGAATTTATTGGATTGCCGACCGATATCTATGCAAAGGATGGAACAGACAGTGATATGTATGAGGTAGAAGAAATCTACGCACCAGATGGATATGAGAAATCGGACAAGACATTAACATTTAAGGGTAAAGTGATCAATGATACGAAAGAAAATCTTATTCATGATGTAAAAAGCCGAGAATAATACGGATAATGATACAACAACATATGTGCATGATTCAGATACTTTAGTCAACCAGAAACTGGATTATATTGCATTGAAGAAGATATGGGATGATCATGACAATGCAGCAAAGATCCGTCAGATGTTGTTACGATCAAGGCAACACATAAGACAACAAAAGAAGTAAAGGTGTATACACTGACAAAAGATAATAACTGGACAATGTTTACGGATATCAAGAAGGATGATCGTGAAAAGTGGGAGTTTCGTGAAGATGTTCCCGAAGGTTATACTTTGACGAGTACACACTGGAATGATGCGATGTATGTAATTTCGTTTACGAACTTCCATGAAAATCCAGAATATGTCGATATCAATGTACAAAAGGTTTGGGAAGATGGTGACAATGGAGATGATCTGAGGCCGATATCGATCAAAGCTCAATTATATAGAAATGGTGAGAAATACAAGAATGCTATTACATTAGACGAAACAAATAACTGGTCAGATGATGTAACGTATCATTGCCTCGATAAGTATGACAAAGCTGGCGAACCATTTGAGTATGAAGTGAAAGAAGAAGTCTATGATAAGCTGACAGGTAATGCAAAAACAGGATATGTCGATACTTATGAGACAAATGAGACAATAGATGATGATGGTACAACAACGAAGAATATCATGATCACGAATACGCATACACCAGATACGACGAAGAAAAAGGTTAAAAAGGTATGGAATGATCATGGGAATAAAGATGGCATACGTCCCAAATCTGTTTTAGTTAATCTGTTGGCTGATGGTAAAGTGGAAGAAACATTGATGCTCAGTGCGAAGAATAACTGGAAAGCGTCCAGTAAGGTACTTCCTGTGAAAGTCAATGGGAAAAAAGTCAATTATACATGGAAAGAAGTCGAAGAAGGATTGATCACGGAGAATCTGAGATCGGATACAGACCAACCTATGATACGGATGAAAATGATCAGGATCTTACAGTGATCACAAACACACATGACCGTACAGGGCCGAAAGGAAGCATTACGATCACAAAAGCATTGGACCCAGGTAATCTGAATATGGATGTTGGGGATCCGACTTTTATATTTACACTGACTGGAACCGATGTCTATGGAAAGAAACACAGTTATGAGAAGAAAGTCAAATTCACAAAGGCAGAGGTTGAAAAACAGATGAAAGATCATCCGGGAGATCTGATCGAACTGTCTGTGACGTTTGATGATCTGGAATATGGTACTTATACGTGTAATGAAGGAGGTATGATCAAGTATTTCAAATTACTCAATATTACGAGCAACAGAAGCAATGCAACGATCGACCAGGAGAAAGAAACTGTGACGTTCGATATTGGATCAACTGGAACGACAGCTAAAGCACAATTGACAGGTGGAGCGAAGTTTATGAATCAGATGATCCAAGGATCTGTAAAACTTATCAAGAAAGATTCTAAGGGAAAATCATTAAGAAATATCGAATTTGTGATCACATCATCTGATGGAGCAGAAGTAGCGAAGGCCAAAACAGATTCTGCTGGAGAAGTCACTTTTGATGGACTGCTTCCTGATACTTATACGATCACAGAGACAAAGACAGCGGTTGGAAAGAATCTGTTAAAAGAACCAATCATCGTTACACTGCCAATGACGATGTCACAGGCAGAGGTGGATAAACAGAATGTGGATACAAGTAAAGCGATCAAACAGGGAAATGATTATTACTTCTATCATCTGACGTACAATGTTACGAATGATTCTATATTGGATCTTCCAAAGACAGGTGGACGGACAGATGAGCTTTCATTCATAGGAGGAATCATTCTGATTTTAGGAGGATTATTTTTATTGCATAGAAAATTTCGATAGAATCCGAAAAAATATAAAAAAATAAATTATGAAGAAACCACGTAAATAAGCCATTTTTTACGTGGTTTCTATCTATAAAATAAAAATATCAAAAAAAAATTAAAAAAAGTGTTGACATTCATCGAAAATAAGAGTATATTATATTTTGTCGTCAGGCAAGAGAGCTTGAGAGACACAAGGGATCATAGCTCAGCTGGGAGAGCATCTGCCTTACAAGCAGAGGGTCATAGGTTCGAGTCCTATTGGTCCCACTATCCATGAACTACATGGATGAATTTCATAACATATGGCGATGTAGCTCAGTTGGCTAGAGCATACGGTTCATACCCGTAGTGTCAGCAGTTCGAATCTGCTCATCGCTACTTTCGGAAGACATATTCGATATGAATATGTCTTTTTTTACTAAAAATCATGATAAAAGAGTGAAATCATGTTATAATAAAAACAAAAAAAGGAGAGCAAGAATATGCGTGTAGGAATGGGATATGATGTCCACAAATTAGTAGAAGGAAGAGCCCTGATCTTAGGCGGAGTAGATATACCCTATGAGAAAGGATTATTAGGACACTCAGATGCTGATGTTCTGCTGCATGCGATCACAGATGCGATCCTTGGGGCAGCAGCATTAGGAGATATCGGAAAGCATTTTCCAGACACAGATCCTGCATATCATAATGCAGACAGCATGAAGTTGTTAGCAGAAGTTGTAAGATTGATCGAGGAAAAAGGATACGAGATTGGGAATGTGGATGCGACAGTCATTGCACAGAGACCAAAGTTATTAAATTATATTCCAACAATGAAAGAAAATATTAGTAAGACCCTCAAAGTAGATCCAGATCAGGTGAATGTCAAAGCAACGACAGAAGAACATTTAGGATTCACAGGAGAGGGACTCGGGATCAGTGCACAGGCAGTGTGTCTGCTTAATGAAACAAAATAAGAATAAAGGAAATAGCATGGAGATCGTTTATCAGAAAAAAACAAAGACAAACAGCCAGTATATGACATGTATCAGAAGATTTTTGAAGATCCAGAGCCGTTTGCACAATATTATTTTGAAGAGATATATGCAACGAATCAGGTGATACTGGCAGAAGAAGACAACAAGATCTTAGGAATGCTCCATTTAAATCCATATCACATAAGAGCAGGAAAGAAGACATATACATTAAATTATATTGTAGCAGTTGCGGTGTGGAAGGAATATAGAAGAAGAGGCATCATGGCAGAGATGCTTAAGAAGTGTTTCAATGATATGCATGAGCAGCAACAGCCATTTACGTATCTGATGCCTGCGAATAAAGCATATTATGAACCATTCCAGTTTCGATTTGTGATGGACTGGGAAGAAACAATGATCGATGATCATAACATTTCATATACAGATGATACAACGGATAGAAATCATAAGATCGTTCATATAATGGCAGAAGATTATCAGACGATCCAGAATTTTTTTTAGAGCGGTTTATGGAACAATACAAGATATATACAGTTCCGGATGAACCATACCTGAGACGACTGGAAAAAAAGCCAGAGTGGAGATGGAAGCCTCTTTAGCTTATTATGAAGACGATCTGTTACAAGGCGTATTTGCAGAAAGTTTTGAAGAAGATGAAGTATATATCCGATGGGCGTATTCTTTAGAATCAGAACATATGCTTAACCAGATCAAACAACGACACCAAGGTAAGAAGATTTATATCACAGAAGGGAATTTATTCAAAGGAAATTCAACAGGAAAGGATTTTATACAAAGCAAAAAAGTACCAAAGATCATGGCAAGGATCACGAACCTTACTGCTTGGGGAGATATCTTGCAAGGAAAGAACGATTTTACATTCAGGATTTTGGTCAAAGATCCGTATATCAAGGATCAGAATGGTGTATACCAATTCCAATGCCTGAATCATAAGATATCCATTCAACGTGCAGACATACCACAAGATGAGACATTAGACATACACACAACGGATGCACAAGAATGGGAAGATGAAATTTCAATTGACGAGCTGACACAGGTGTTTTTTGACTACGATGCAGGACAGATATTAAAAGAGCATGAGTATCTAAAAGATATCGTGCCGGCTGGCCCAATCTATATTTCAGAGGAGGTATAAGCCATGAAGTTAATGTTTATCGGAGCAGATCATGAAGTAACCGGAAGCTGCCACTATGTGGAAGCCTGCGACAAAAGGTTTATTGTTGACTATGGAATGGAACAAAGGGTTAAATGTGTACGAGAATGTCGAGCTGCCAGTGAATGCAGGCAGTCTGGATTTTATTTTGCTGACACACGCACATATTGATCATTCAGGATTAATTCCGCTGCTGTATGCAAAAAGGATTCAGAGGAAAGATATTTGCAACAAGAGCAACGACAGATCTATGTGAGATCATGTTGCAAGACAGTGCACACATTCAGGAATTTGAAGCGGAGTGGAAGAACAGGAAAAGCAAGGCGATCTGGAAAACCAGAAGTTGTACCAATCTATACGATGGATGATGCGATCAATGTCATGCAGTATTTCGTGCCATGCCCATATGGCAGACAGATTGAAGTTGCTGACGGCATTACGATCAAATTTACAGATATCGGACATCTGTTAGGATCTTCCAGCATTGAAGTATGGTTAAGGGAAGCAGATGTGGAAAAAGAAACTGGTATTCTCTGGAGATATCGGAAACTTTAACCAGCCATTGATCAAAGATCCGAGCTATACGAGAGAAGCAGATTATGTTATTATGGAATCTACGTATGGTGACCGTTATCATGGAAAACATCAGGATTATGTGACAGAACTGACCAATGTGATCCAGAGAACCTTTGACCGAGGCAGGGAATGTCGTGATCCCATCATTTGCAGTTGGAAGAACACAGGAGCTGTTATATTATATCCGTCAGATCAAGGCTGAAGATAGGATCAAGAATCATGGAGATTTCAAAGTTGTTGTAGACAGCCCATTGGCAGTGGAAGCGACGAAGATCTTTAATATGAACATCGATGAAACATATGATGAGGAAGCTATGGAATTAGTGAAACAAGGAATTAATCCGATTACATTTTCCAATCTTCATTTATCCATTACGACAGAAGAATCAAAGGAGATCAACTTTGAAACAGAACCGATGGTGATCATTTCAGCATCCGGAATGTGTGAAGCTGGACGAATCAGACACCATTTAAAACATAACCTGTGGAGATCAGAGAATACGATCATATTTGTAGGATATCAGGCATATGGAACTCTGGGAAGATCACTGATCGAAGGAGCCAAAGAAGTAAAACTGTTTGGTGAGGCAATCAAAGTGGCAGCAGATATCGTACAATTAGAAGGTTTAAGCGGACATGCAGACAAGAACGGGTTATTAAAATGGGTCAATAGTTTCGAGAAGAAACCAGAAGAAGTATTTGTAGTTCATGGAGAGGATGCGGTCTGTGAAGCATTTACATCATGCTTAAAAGATGAATACAAATTCAAAGCCAGAGCACCATACAGCGGAGATGTGTTTGACCTTATTGCAGGCGAATGGACTGAATGGGGATCAAGAGAACGCATCCAGAAGAAACCAAAACAGAGCAGTGCTTATATCAGACTTCTTACAGCCAGCGAGCGTTTGAAATCTGTAATTGAGCACAATGAGGGTGGAACGAACAAAGACCTGGGCAAATTTGCTGATCAGATCATCGCCCTTTGTGACAAGTGGGAAAGGTAACAATGCAAGAGACAAAACGTAAAACAGAAGATGCAGTGCGTATAAATAAATATTTAAGTCAAGCAGGAATCTGCTCCAGAAGACAGGCAGATACTTATGTCGAGGAAGGCAGAGTCGAAGTCGATGGAGAAGTTGCAGTAAGCGGAACCAAAGTACTTCCGGGGCAGAGCGTGACATTTGATGGAAAGCCGGTAAAGATTCAGGAAGATCTGATCTTTCTGGCTTTTCATAAGCCAAGAGGAATTGTATGCACAGCAAGCAAAGAAGAGAAAGATAATATTATCGACTATATTAACTATCCAACAAGGATCTATCCTGTAGGACGATTAGATAAGGATTCTCAAGGATTGATCCTGCTTACCAATGATGGAGAAGCAGCCAATCAGATCATGAAAGCGAGAAATTATCATGAAAAGGAATATGAAGTTACAGTAAATAAGCGGATTACAAACGAATTCATTCATAATATGAGGAATCCGGTTCCATTAGATGAGATTAATGCAGTAACAAGAAGATGCAAAGTTATAAAAGAAGGACCAAACGAGTTCAGGATCATCTTGACACAGGGATTAAATCGCCAGATCCGAAGAATGTGTGAATACTTTGGATATCGTGTGACAAAATTAAAGAGAGTCCGTGTTATGAACATTAAACTCGGCGATCTGAAAGAAGGAAGATATCGAAAATTAACTCCGGATGAATTACGAGAGTTAAAGAAGGAGCTAAAAAGTGAATGATTTAGACAGAATGAAAGAACTCATTCATACACTAAATGAAGCAGGGAAAGCTTATTACCAGCAGAATAAAGAAGTTATGAGCAACCTCGAATACGATAAGATGTATGATGAACTTTTAGAACTAGAGAAAAAGACGAACACTGTTTTATCAAACAGCCCAACGATCCATGTAGGGTATGAATTGATGACAGCATTGGAAAAAGAAGCACATCCATCTCCGATGTTATCATTAGACAAGACAAAGGAGCCAGATCAGCTGGCAGCATGGCTGAACGGCCAGGAAGGAATCCTGTCATGGAAACTCGATGGTTTAACGATCGTTCTGACCTATGAACATGGAGAACTCATCAAAGCCGTGACCCGTGGAAATGGGGAAGTCGGAGAAGTTGTAACAAACAACGCAAGGGTTTTTGAAAATGTTCCAAGACACATTGCATATCAGGGAACATTGGTCATTCGTGGAGAAGCGATCATTCCATATTCAGATTTCTATAAGATGAACGAAGAAATCGAAGATGTTGACAGTCAGTATAAGAACCCAAGAAACTTATGCAGTGGTTCCGTCAGACAGTTAAACAATGAGATCACAGCCAAACGCCACGTTCATTTCTATGCGTTCAGTGTCAGTGATGTTGAAGGTATGGATTTTGATAATTCCTTCGAGAAGAAATTAGACTGGGCAGCAAGTCTTGGATTTGATGTGGTAGAACATATCAGAGTCACAGAAGATACGATCCGAGATGAGATTGAGGAATTCTCAAAGAAGATCGAACAATTTGATCTGCCATCAGATGGACTGGTATTAGTCTATGATGATCTTGCATATGGAAAAAGTCTTGGAAGAACAGCCAAATTCCCAAGAGATTCCATCGCATTTAAATGGGCAGATGAGACAGCGGAGACAACATTAACTGAGATTGAATGGAGCCCATCAAGAACTGGACTGATCAATCCAGTGGCAATTTTTTGAACCAGTAGAATTAGAAGGAACGACTGTCAGCAGAGCCAGTCTCCACAACATTAGTGTGATGGAAGAATTGCAGTTAGGAATCGGCGATGAGGTCGTTGTATACAAAGCTAATATGATCATTCCACAGCTTGCAGAGAATAAAACAAAAGCGGCAATATAGAGATTCCGCATACTTGTCCTGCATGCGGTGGTGAGACAAAAGATCGAAGATGAAAATGGAATCAGAACCCTAGTCTGCACCAACGAATTTTGCAGTGCAAAGAAGATCAAATCATTCTCGCATTTTGTATCAAGAGATGCAATGAATGTTGATGGACTATCGAAGCAACATTACAGAAGATGATCGATGTTGGACTATTAAATGAAATTTATGACCTCTTCACTTTAAAAAAGATCACAAAGAAGAGATTCTGGAATTAGAAGGATTTGGAGAAAAATCCTACCAAAATCTGATCAATGCGATCAATGATTCCAAACAGCCTGCATTGGCAAACTTTATTTATAGTCTGGGAATTCCGAATGTAGGACTTTCCAATGCAAAATTGATCTGCAAACATTTTAAAGAAGATTTCAATGCGATCAGAGAAGCCGATGCAGAGGATTTTATTGCGATCGATCAGATTGGACCGATGATCGCAGAAGCTATGGTATCATATTTTCATACACCACATAATCAGAAGATCTTAGAACAACTGTTACAATATGTGCAGTTTGAGAAGAAAGAAGAAAGTAAGACAGAACAGATCTTAGAAGGAAAAACATTTGTTGTGACAGGATCACTTGATCATTTCGATAACAGAAAACAACTAAAGGAAGAGATTGAACAGATGGGAGGCAAGGTCACAGGATCAGTGTCAAAGAAAACAGACTATCTGATCAACAATGATAAAATGTCGCAGTCATCAAAGAATAAGAAAGCGATGGAATTAAACATTCCAATACTGAGCGAAGAAGATTTCCTTAATCTGATCGGACGATGATAAATATAGATTGCATAAAAAATGCAAGAGTTTTATAATAAATATCTGACAGGAAAAATGCTGTCAGCTTAAAAAGCAATCGAAAAAAGAGAGAAGGAGATTTGATAAAATGCCAATTCGAATAGATAACGATCTGCCGGCGAAGGCAGTCTTAGAAGAAGAGAATGTATTTGTGATGGATAAAGAAAGGGCATGTACACAGGATATCAGGCCTTTAAAAGATTGCAATTTTAAATCTGATGCCAAACAAATTAGACACAGAACTTCATTTGCTGAGAAGTTTATCAAATACACCATTACAGTTAGATATTACATTTTTACAGACAGAATCTTATGTTCCGACTCATGTATCAGAGTCACACATGGAGAAATTTTATAATTATTTCTCAGAGATCAAAGACAAACGTTTTGACGGACTGATCATTACAGGAGCACCAGTAGAGTTAAAAGAATTTGAAGAGGTTGATTACTGGGATGAAGTTGTTGAGATCATGGAATGGTCCAAAACACATGTTACATCAACTTTGCATATCTGCTGGGCAGCACAAGCAGGACTTTATTATCACTATGGAATCAAGAAACATATCTTAGATAAGAAGATTTCAGGTGTTTATGAACATCATCCATTACATAGTAAAGTTCCGATCATTCGAGGATTCGATGATAAGTTTTATGTACCACATTCAAGAAATACAGGTGTTGACGGAGAAGCCATCCGCAAGAATAAAAAGAATTAACGATCGTAGCAGAATCAGATGAGACAGGACCATACATTATTTTTGAATTCCACAGGAAGTCAGGTATTTGTCACAGGGACATCCAGAATATGATGTGATGTCACTGCATTATGAATATGTAAGGGATGTAAAACGAGGACTGAATCCAGATATACCAAAGAATTATTACAAAGATGATGATCCAACGAAGAAACCAGTGAAGTCATGGAGATGTCATGCAAATGCTATGTATTATAACTGGCTGAATTATTATGTATATCAGGTGACACCATACGATCTGGAAAAAGACAAATAAAACAAAGGTTGCTGTACAAAGTATGGCAGCCTTTTTTGAAATAATGATACAGCATGTAGATGGAGAAAAGAAAGGAAAACAAATGATCAAACTAATCGCAACAGACATTGATGGAACATTAGTGGCAGATGGGACACTGGATCTGAATCCGGAATATTATGACGTGATCAAAGAACTGAAACGAAGAGGAACGATCGTGTTAGCGGCAAGCGGCCGTCAGAGAGCAAGTATCGAGAAAGTATTCACGCCAGTACTTGATGATATCAGTTTTATTTCAGAAAATGGAACTTGTATTCATTCCAAAGATTATCAATATGTAGATGTGATCGACCCAGAAATCGTAAGAACTTATATTGAAGAAGCAAGACAGTTCCCAGGATGTGAGATTGCGATCAATAAAGATAACATGACATATATGGAGAATATCAGGGATTTACCAGCATCTGGTCGGAGACTATGGCTACAGAGGTGATCTTGTAGATGATGTTTTTAGGGGATCCAGAAGGTGTATGTAAGATGAGTATTTTTCATCACAATTGCGCCGAAGATGTAGTTGGGGATGAGTTCATCAAACGATGGGGCAAGAAGATGAATGTTGTAGTATCCGGAAAATGCTGGGTTGATTGCGCCAACAAAGGTGCGAACAAAGGAAGTGCCTTAAGACATTTTCAGGAAGAATACGGAATCACACCAGATGAAACACTGGCATTTGGAGATAATTTAAATGATATCGAGATGTTAAAACGTGCAAGTCACAGTTTTGCAGTGGAGAATGCCAGAGATGAAGTAAAAGAAGCAGCGAATTTTGTAGCACCATCTTACAAAGAAGATGGGGTACTTCAGGTATTGAAAGCAGTACTGAGTGGTGAATTATGCTAACAGAAGAAATGACCATGACTTATGAAGAGTCTGTAAAATATTTATACAAAATCGCAGGATTCGCCACAAAATCTTCTCTCGAAGATATAAAATACTTTTTAGAACGATTGGGAAATCCTCAAAAAAGAGCTGCATATGATCCATGTAGCAGGGACGAATGGAAAAGGATCCGTCTGTGCATTTTTAGAAGCACTCCTTACCCAGCATGGAAAGAAGACAGCTTCCTTTACCTCGCCACATGTTGTGAAGATCAATGAACGAATCAAGCTGTGTGCGAAAGAGATCAGTGATGAACGATTTGCATCAGCTGCGGTGAAGGTAAGACATGCCATTGAAACTGGAATAACAGAAGGAAAGAACAGTCCATCATTTTTTTTTGAGGCAGTATTTCTGATGGCGATGGTGATCTTTCAGGAAGAACAACCAGATATCTGTATGATCGAGACAGGAATGGGTGGAAGATATGATGCTACCAATGTTATCTGTCCGAAGGTCAGTGTGATCACTTCAATCAGCGAAGATCATATGGAATTTCTGGGACAAACATTGGAAGAAATCGCAACACACAAAGCAGGGATCATTAAGCCAGGAATTCCAGTTGTGACAATAGAACAGGAACCCAAGGTAAAAAGAAATCCTTTCTGAAGAAGCAAAGCAGAAAATGTCACCATTTTATGACGTTTCTGAAGATAATCTTAATTTTAAAGAAAAAAGCAGGAAAATATATTGATTTTTTAAATGCCAATGCGTATGATAAGGAAAGAGATGTGCGGACCAACATTGCAGGAGAATTTCAGAAGTCCAATCTTGTAGCAGCATTGCAGACAGCAGAACTTATCTGTGGACGACTCGATGAAGATAAGATTTATGAAGCACTGAGCCAGATCAGGATCAGCGGAAGGATGGAAGAGATCGCACCAGGGATCATTGTTGATGTGTCGCATAATATTCAGGGAATGCAAGGATTTGTACAGACTGTGGAGGCAAACTACCATGGAATGAAGAAGCGGATCTTATTTGCAGCATCTCATCAGAATGAAGAAGAATATATGAAGAACATTCTGAAGACGATTCCAGAGATTGAAGCCTTTTTATACAGTGGGGATTCATAAGAAAGAATCAATGAAGCAAGAATTTCAGGATGCTTTTCGTAAGATGATAGACAGGAATCAGGAAACAACGGTATGCTTTGTTGTCGGATCTTTTTTATCTGGCAGGCATGGCCAAAGAGTTTATAAATCAGGAGGAAGAAAATGTTAGACTTTAACGAAGAATTAGCCAAGTTTCAACCATGTGCAGATTTGGAAGAAGCGGAAGAGAATATATATGGGAAAAAGAATTAGAAGAGATCAAGAAGAATAAGACAGAATTATATAAAGCCAACCAGATGATCAAGAAATACAATCAGGCATTAAACTACGCCAAGCAAGGGAATGATGACCTTGCGATGTTACAGTTAAAGAATGTTGTGGCAGCTATTCCTAATTTTGTAGATGCATATCTTTTAATGGCATTATTATCCATCAAGGGAGAGAATTATGATAATGCAAGAACATTCCTTGATACGATCTTAAAGATCGATCCAAACAACGAATCAGCAGTGGAATATGGCAAAGAATTTGAGACAAAAGTAGTCGAAGAAGAGCCACAGACAACTGAGCCAGAGAAGAAAGACAAGAAGAAAAAAGAGAAGAAAAAAAGTTGTGAGCCAGCCAGAAGAACCAAAGAAAAAGAAGAATCCATTTAATATTTCTTCAATTCAGGAAAACGAAGCTGGAAAAAGAGCCCGATGTTTTACATGGTAACAGGAATTGTGATCGGTGTGATCGTGGCAGCAGTTTTGATCTATCCAACAGTACGAGCAAGCTTCAGTCATAAGAACTCTACACAGGTAGAAGATTATAAAGAACAGATCCTTGCCAAAGACACACAATTGAAAGCAAGCGAGAAGAAAGTTAAAAAAGAAGCAAAGGCAGCACAGAAGAAAGCAGAAGATGAATTAGACAGAGTACATTGGAACAAGCAAGAAAGACGGTGTCTATGATCTGCTGTTAAGTGCCTTACAGAAATACAGCGATCGTGATTATACAGGATCTGCAGATGCGTTATTAGATATCGACAGTAAGAAATTAACAACAAAGAATATGAAAGCGATTTACAAAGATCTGACAGCAAAGGTATATCCAAGTCAGGAACTGGATTATATAGCAAAGGAAAGAATGCATACTGGGCAAAAGACTACAAGACAGCGATCTCTTATTTAAAGAAAGCGATCAAAGTCAGCGATACAAACCGTTATGCATATGATTACCTTGCCAAAGCTTATGAAGGTGCTTCCGATCAGAAGAATGCGAAGAAGACATATCAGACGATCATCGAAAAGTTCCCAGGAACATCTCAGGCGATCAATGCGAAGAGTCGAATTGATGCAATGGGTAAAAAGAGTGCCAAAAGTTTATAATTAATATTACACAGAATACAAGTTTACAAACAAAAGATAAAGGAAGAAGAACAAGCGAAAGTTTGAACTTCTTTCTTTTTTATTTTCTATCAGGAAATTCAAGATGATCTTGGAAAGGAACGTATCACAGCAAAGAGCAGGAAGGAGCGATCAGAATATGGCAACAGAATACAAGATAGAAAACAGGGTTTTATATATTTATCTGGATGGTGATCTAGATCATCACTTAGCGAAGAAAGTAAAACATAAATGCGATATCATTTTAAAATCATATCCGATCAAAGATATTGAGTTTGATTTTAAAAATTCAGGATTTATCGATAGTTCAGGGATTGGAGTGATCTTAGGAAGATATCGTCAGGTACAGGCGATGGGAGGAACGGTGAAAGTCAGCAATATGAGTGCATCAGTAAGAAAGATCATTCATATGGCAGGATTGCATCAACTGATAGAAGAAATATAGAGAAATGGGAGGATAAGAAATGTTGCATTTAGAATTTAACAGTGACTCAGAAAATGAAGGAATCGCAAGAATTGTGACGGCTGCTTATATCATGAAATTTGATCCGGATATGGAAGAAATGGATGATATCAAGACCGCAGTGTCAGAAGCAGTGACAAACTGTATTGTACATGCGTATCACAACCCAGATGGAAAGATCAGCATGGATCTTTCCGATCAGAATGGAATCCTGCGAATAGAGATTAAAGATCAGGGTATCGGAATTCCAGATGTCAAGAAAGCGATGGAACCGATGTTTACAACAAAACCAGAAGAAGAAAGGACTGGAATGGGATTTTCTTTTATGGAAGCATTTATGGATCAAGTAGAAGTTATTTCAAAACAAGGAGAAGGAACGACAGTGATCATGACAAAGAAAATAGGAGATCAAGACAAGCTGAATGGATAAGACGAGGGAACTGTTACGGCTTACCAAAGAAGGAAACGAAGCAGCACGAGAGCAGATCATTCTTAATAATGTTGGATTGATCTGGAGTGTTGTGAGACGATTTACAAACAGAGGATATGAGTCTGAGGATCTGTTTCAGATCAGAAGTATTGGACTTATGAAAGCCGTGGACAAGTTTGACCTGTCTTATGACGTGAAATTTTTCGACTTATGCAGTACCGATGATCACAGGAGAGATTCGTAGATTCCTAAGAGATGATGGTATGATCAAAGTCAGCAGATCTTTAAAAGAAAATGTATACAAGATCATGAAAGCAAGAGAAAAAGTTTTGCCAGCAGTATCAAAGGGAAGCAACGATCGAAGAAATCAGTGAGATTACGAAGATCACAAGAGAAGAGATCGTAACATCCTTAGAGGCAAGCAATGAAGTAGAATCCATTCATCAGAGTGCATATCAGAAGGATGGCAGTGAGATTTCTCTGCTGGATAAGTTATCAAAAGGAGAAAATGAATCTGAGAAAGTGGTAGATCATGTTCTGTTAAAGGAAGCCATGAAACATTTGGAACAGAAAGAACAGCAAATGATCTATTACCGATATTTTGAAGGAAAAACTCAACAAGAAATTGCGAAGATCTTTCATATTTCACAGGTACAGGTTTCAAGAATACAAAAAAAGATCTTAAAAAAACTAAGAAGACAAATGATTGGAAATATCTGAAAAACTATGCTAGAATAAAGAAAACACAAATCTGGATCGATCGTTAAAGGATAATTCATCCATTTTCCCAGGTAAAAGGAGCAAGATAGAATGACATATGAAAAAAAGTCGGTAATTGAATTACGTGAAATTGCCAAAGAAAAGAAAAATAAAAGGCATTTCGACCTTAAAGAAACAAGAACTGATCGAAGTATTAGAAAACTATGATCAGGAACAATCAAAACAAAAGGAAGAACCGCAGATACAACGTGAACCAAAACAATCTTATTCAGAGCATCAAGAAAGAAAACATCATCAGAAAGAATTTCCAAAGAATATAAAGAGTCTGGACAGCGGAGAAAAAGCACATGGGATTCTGGAAGTTATGCCAGACGGGTATGGTTTCATCCGATGTGAAAACTATCTTCCAGGGGAGAATGATATCTATGTATCTCCGGCTCAGATCCGCAAATTCAATTTAAAAACAGGAGACATCTTAACAGGAGCGATCCGTATCAAAACCCAGAGTGAGAAATTCAGTGCCTTATTATTCGTAGAATCTGTCAATGGATATAAGCCAGAAATGGCAGCAAGAAGACAACATTTTGAAGATCTGACTCCAATCTTTCCACATGAGAGATTAGGCATGGAAACAGAGAAGTCTTCGATACCAATGCGTATGGTGGATCTGTTATCCCCAGTTGGAAAAGGGCAGCGAGGAATGATCGTATCGCCGCCAAAGACAGGAAAGACAACACTGTTAAAACAAATGGCACAAAGTATCAGCCAGAATTATAAAGATATCAAATTAATCGTATTATTGATCGATGAACGACCAGAAGAGGTCACAGATTTCAAAGAATCCATCGAAGGAAAGAACGTTGAAGTCATCTATTCTACATTTGATGAACTTCCAGAGCATCACAAAAGAGTATCCGAAATGGTATTAGAACGTGCAAAACGTCTCGTAGAACATAAAGAAGATGTCGTAATTTTTATTAGATAGTATCACAAGACTTGCAAGAGCTTACAACCTTACAGTACCGCCAAGCGGAAGAACATTAACTGGTGGACTTGATCCAGCCGCTCTCTATATGCCGAAGAAATTTTTCGGTGCAGCCAGAAATATGAGAGAGAGGCGGAAGTCTTACCATCCTTGCCACAGCACTCGTAGAGACAGGAAGCAAGATGGACGACGTGATCTTTGAAGAATTCAAGGGAACAGGTAATATGGAATTAGTCTTAAACCGTCGTCTGGCAGAAAAAAGAATCTTCCCAGCGGTTGATATTGCCAAATCAGGAACAAGAAGAGAAGAGCTGTTGCTTACTAAAGATGAAAGAGAAGTTGTCACAGCACTTCACAAAAGAATTATCCGGAAACCGTTCGGAAGAATTTATGGAACAGATGTTAGATTTATTTAAACGAACCCAAAACAACAAAGAATTTGTAGCACTAACCAAACGATCATTATTAAGAAAATAAAAAAAAGTGATTGCAATTTCAAATAAATTGTGATAGAATAAAAAAAGCTGTTTATAAAACAAGAAATGACGAAAGTCAAAAGTATGTAAATGTTGGCAAAATCCAACAAATTTTTTTAGAAGAGGTGAAAGAACATGCGTGAAGGAATCCATCCAAATTATTATCAGGCAAAGGTTGTATGTAACTGTGGTAACGAGTTCGTTACAGGATCAACAAAGGAAGAGATTCACGTAGAAATTTGCTCAAAGTGTCATTCATTCTACACAGGTCAGCAGAAAGCTACTCAGGCTCGTGGACGTATTGATAAGTTCAATCGTAAATATGGTGTTAAGTAGAAAAGTAAGAAATCAGGTTGAGGTTATCGAAATCTCAACCTTTTTTTTTATGTAACGAGAAACTCAATGTAACGAGAAAAATCTCATAGAAATATAGGAGACAACAATGGCGGTTCGTATAGGCGGGCAGGCAGTGATCGAAGGCGTAATGATGAAGAATATGGATCGTTATGCAGTATCCGTGCGAAAGCCCAATGGCAAGATAGAGACGAAAGTAGAAGAATGCGTAAGCTTCGCAGAGAAACATCCATTATTTCAATTACCAGTTTTTCGAGGAATGGTAAATTTCCTGGAATCTATGGTGATCGGGATGAAGACACTGAATTATTCTGCATCTTTTTTACGAAGACGAAGAAGAACAAACAGAGAGCAGGACAGAACAGCTCTTAGAAAAGATTCTTGGAGAGAAAGCAGAGAAGATCATCATGGGAATCGTACTGGTATTTTCACTGGCAATTTCCATCGGATTATTTATGATCCTTCCATACATCGCATCCGAAGCACTCGGAAAGCTGATCAGGAATGAATATGTGATTTTATTTATGGAAGGTATTATCCGAATAGCGATATTTCTTGGATACATTGTGTTGATCTCAAGAATGGAAGACATCAAGAGAGTCTTCATGTATCATGGTGCAGAACATAAAACGATCAACTGTTTAGAAGCAGGTGTTCCTTTAACTCCTGAAAATGTGGATAACTTTTCAAGATTACACAAAAGATGTGGAACAAGTTTTATTTTTTATCGTTATGATCATCAGTATGGTATTTTTCTTCTTTATCAGAGTGGATACCATCTGGTTACGAATCGTATTAAGATTATTATTTTTACCATTGGTAGCTGGTGTTTCCTATGAATTTATCCGGCTGGCAGGAAGCAGTGACCACCCGTTTGTTCAGATATTTTCAAAACCAGGACTGGCACTTCAGAGACTGACAACGAAAGAACCAGATCACTCCATGATCGAAGTTGCGATCGCATCAGTGGAAGGTGTCTTCGATTGGAGAGAATATTTAGAAAATCTTCATAAAGGGGAACAAAAAGAAGATGAATAGAAGAGAATGGGTCCTCTATGGACAAAAGGAATTAGAAGAAGCACAGATCGAGAATGCATCCGGTGATGCATGGTATTTATTTTCCGAATGTTTTCATATATCAAGGGAAGACTACCTGTTTGGGATGACCGATGAGATCAATGATAAAGAAGCGGAAGAAAGATATAAGGAACTGATTCAGAAGAGAAAAGAACATGTTCCACTGCAATATATTTTAGAACACAGGAATTTATGGGATATACATTTAAGGTAACACCAGATGTACTGATCCCAAGAGCAGATACAGAAACAGTATTGGAAGAAGTGCTTGATCAGTTAAAACAGTCAAAGAAACCAGATACGATACTGGATATCTGTACAGGATCTGGCTGTATTGCGATCAGTCTGGCATTGATTTTAAATCCAGAAGTATGTATTGGGACAGATATCAGTGAAAAAGCATTAAAAATCGCAAAAGCTAATGGCGAAAATCTCGCACCTATGGTAAAATTTATTCAAAGTGACCTTTTGAAAATGTCACAGGAAGCTATGATCTGATCATTTCGAATCCACCATATATTACAGAAGAATGTGGAAAGTTAATGCCGGAAGTGAAAGACCATGAACCGATGTTAGCACTTGACGGGAAGGAAGATGGACTTTATTTCTATAAGAAGATCATCAAAGAAGCGAAAAACTTATTTGAACCCAGATGGTATGCTTGCATTTGAGATCGGATATGATCAGGGAGAAGCAGTTAAGAGTTTGATGGAAGCACAGGATTTTGCCTGTGTTGAGATAAAAAGGACCTGGCAGGATTAGACCGGCTGGTCTTTGGATTTGCAAGAGAAGGAGAATAAGATGTTTGATAAGTTAGAAGGTTTAGTAGATCGTCTGGACACTGTACTGCAGGAATTGAATGATCCAGATGTAGCAGGTAACCAGAATCGTTTCCGTGATCTGATGAAAGAACAAAATGAGCTGACACCGATCGTGGAAAAATACAAAGAATACAAAGCAGAGAAACAGAATATCGAAGATAGTTTGATGCTTTTAGAAGAAGAGTCTGACGAAGAGATGAAAGAACTTGCCAAGGAAGAACTGAATGAATCTAAGGCAAATGTGGAAAGATTAGAAGAAGAGTTAAAGATTCTCTTAATTCCAAAGGATCCAATGGATGACAAGAATATCATCGTTGAGATGCGTGCCGGTGCCGGTGGAGATGAAGCTGGGTTATTCGTCGCTGACGTTGCACGTATGTATCGAAATTATGCAGAAAGCAAACGTTGGAAAGTAAATACATTAAGTTTTAATGAGAGTGGAATCGGTGGATTTAAAGAACTTGTATTCATGGTATCTGGACAGGGTGCATACTCAAGATTCAAGTACGAAAGCGGTGTACACCGTGTACAGAGAATCCCTGCAACAGAGTCTGGAGGAAGAATCCATACATCTACAATTACGGTAGCGATCATGCCAGAAGTGGAAGATGTGGAAGTAGAGATCGATATGAATGATTGTAAGTTTGATGTATTCCGTGCATCAGGAAATGGTGGACAGTGTGTCAATACCACAGACTCAGGTACGTCTTACACATATTCCAACTGGAATCGTTGTATCATGCCAGGATGAAAAATCCCAGTTAAAGAATAAGGACAAAGCGTTAAAGGTATTACGTTCCCGTCTGTATGAATTAGAGCAGCAGAAAGCACATGATGCAGAAGCAGCAAAGAGAAAGAGCCAGGTAGGTACAGGTGACAGATCTGAGAAGATCAGAACATACAATTATCCACAGGGTCGTGTTACAGACCACAGAATCAAGCTTACACTTCACAAATTAGATTCTATCATGAACGGTGATTTAGATGAATTGATCGACAGCTTAACAGCAGCAGATCAGGCAGCAAAATTAAGTAACATGGAAGAAGAATAATACAAAGAGATTTATAAGGGGGTCAGGTGATCAAACCTGGCCCCTGCATATATTTAATTGAGGTATACAAAATGAAAGATGGATTTATCAAAGTTTCAGCCGCAACACCAAAGATCAAAGTGGCAGATCCTGCATACAATACAGAAGAAATTTTTAAAGATCATCGATGAGACAGAAAAAAATGGAGCAAGTATTCTGGTATTTTCTGAATTAACGATCAGTGGATATACATGTGGTGATCTATTCTTGCAGCAGCCACTTTTAACAGAATGTAAAAATCAGCTTTTAAGAATTGTGAAAGCAACTGAAAATAAGAGTATGTTAGTTGTTGTAGGATGTCCGATCGTTATAAAACAAAAATTATATAACTGTGCGGTTGTGATCAGTGATGGCAGTATTTTAGGAATCGTGCCAAAAACACATTTACCCAACTATTCAGAATTTTATGAATTACGTCATTTTACATCTGGAGAAGGATTAGAAGAAGATCTTTGGTTTGGAGAAGAATTTGGTTATGTAAATGTAGCCGTGAATCAGTTATTCAAATGCAAAGAGATTCCAGAACTTGTGGTAGCATGTGAAATCTGTGAAGATCTCTGGGTACCACTTCCACCAAGCACATATCACGCAATGGCAGGAGCAACGGTGATCTGTAATCCATCTGCAAGTGTAGAGACAACAACAAAAAGAATCTTATCGAAGAAGCCTTGTATCAAATCAGTCAGCAAGATTGTTAGCGGCTTATATCTATGCTGATGCAGGAGAAGGAGAATCCACACAGGATGTTGTATACAGTGGACACCATCTCATCTGTGAAAATGGTTCAGTTTTAGCAGAAGCAAAACGATTTACAAATGAGATTATCTATGCAGATATCGATGTGCAGAAATTGGCAGCAGAACGAAGAAAGATGACTTCTTTCCCAGGAGGCCAAACAGATGATTATTTTGAACAGGAATTTTCACTGGAAGTCAAAGAAAACAAGATCACAAGAACCTTCCCGAAAGCCCCATTTGTACCAGATAATCAAGATGAAAGAGATAAACGATGCGATGAAATCTTATCTTTACAGTCCATGGGACTTAAGAAACGTCTGGAACACACAAACTGCAAACATGCAGTCGTAGGAATTTCAGGTGGATTAGATTCTACATTAGCAGTCTTAGTTACAGCAAGAGCCTTTGATCTGTTAGATATTCCAAGAGAAAACCTGATTTGTGTGACAATGCCATGTTTTGGAACAACCGACCGAACTTACCAGAATGCCGTATCCCTGATCAAAGAATTAGGAGCGACACTCAAAGAAGTAAGAATCGAAAAAAGCAGTCCGCCAGCATTTTGCAGATATCGGGCATGATGAAAATAACCACGATGTAACTTATGAAAACTCTCAGGCAAGAGAAAGAACACAGATTCTGATGGATATGGCAAATCAGTACAATGGTATGGTCATCGGAACTGGAGACATGTCAGAATTAGCGCTTGGTTGGGCAACATATAATGGCGATCATATGTCCATGTATGCAGTGAACTGTTCTGTACCAAAGACATTAGTACGCTATCTTGTACTCTATTATGCTGAAACAACAGATAATAAGAAATTATCAGAAGTACTGATGGATGTCCTAGACACACCAGTCAGCCCAGAATTATTGCCACCAGTTGATGGAGTCATCTCACAGAAGACAGAAGACTTAGTCGGACCATACGAACTGCACGATTTCTTCTTATATTATATGTTACGATTTGGATTCCCAAAAGCTAAACTATACCGCATGGCAAAATTAACATTTGACGGTGTATATGATGATGAAACGATCAAGAAATGGCTGGATAAATTTTACTGGAGATTCTTCAGCCAGCAGTTTAAACGTTCATGTCTGCCAGACGGACCTAAGGTAGGTAGTGTGGCGGTATCACCTCGTGGAGATCTACGAATGCCTAGTGATGCTAGTCCAACGGCTTGGTTGTAGAGAAATAAAAGCTATCTGGAAACGCGCTCTCGCTCGATTCGCACATAGCGGACACTTAATGAGCAGCGATGATTTTATGTTAACTGAGGAGTAAACGAATATGAACCAACAATCAAAAAAAATCTAACCAATAGGATTGTCGCTTTAGCAGGAATCACAGTTTTTTTGCTTTTTTATTGGAATTTATGTCTGTGTATTTTCAAACTATTTGGAACAGCATAACACAAGAAAAAAATTATTCGGTGCAACTTATATGACGATGAATAATGAATTCTATAAGATAGTTAATAACCAGATTCGGATGCAGGTTGAGAAGAATGGGGACCAGATGATCACATTAGATCCAGCACTCGATCAGAAGAAGCAGAATGAACAGATTAAACAGTTGGTCAAACGAAAAGTAGATGCGATTTTTCTAAATCCAGTAGACTGGAAAAGCAGTAGAACCAGGACTTGTAGCTGCAAAGAAAGCGAAGATTCCCGTGATTGTTATCGACTCACAGGTTTACAGAAGTGATCTCGTCGCAATGACGATCGTGTCAGATAACTACAAGGCAGGCGTTTTTATGTGCCAAGGAAAAATGATGAAGCAAAAAGATCAGGCGAATATCGTCTTGTTAACACATAATGCAGCAAGATCTGCGGTAGATCGTATCAATGGATTTTTAGATACGATCAAGAACAATAAAAACTATAAGATTCTTGCATCTGCAGATACTCAAGGACAGATTGAACGTGCACTTCCTAAGGTAGATAAGATTATCGAAGAATACCAGAACATAGATATTGTCATGGGATTAAATGACCCAGCGGCGATGGGAGCTTTGGCGGCTCTTGACAGCAAGGGTGCAAGAGAAGGGGTTCTTGTATACGGAATCGATGGTTCGCCAGAAGGAAAAAAAGCTGATCAAAGAAGGTATGATGACAGGAACAGCGGCACAATCTCCCAAACAGATGGCAGACACAGCGGTCAATGCGGCATACCAGATTCTGCAAGGGGAGAAAATAGAGAAGAAAAAAAAAGGTAATCTCTGTTCAAATGATAACAAAAAAAGAATGTAGAGCAGACTGATATTAGCCGTTGGCAGTAAAGAGGAAATGATATGGATCGAAAAAATCAAAATTTATATTATATCAAGATTCTGATGGGAGTCATAAATTTCATCATTTTATCCTTCCTTTCTGCAGTTTTTATTTTAACATTAAATAAGATCAATTGTGATTTTGGAGCAAGGAATTTCTTAGAGAATATCACATATCTCCCAAACGAACCAGTGACATCAACAGTGTTGATATTTATTGCTTTTTTTCTTATTGTTAGGCATTATAGAAATTCGAAGAAAACAAAGAAAAAGGCAACAGGTATCTGTGATCTTATATGCAGCAGAGATTTTGTTATGTCTGATCATTATTAAATTTGTTTATGTAAATTATAATGGAATCATTCTTCTTGTCATTGCAGATATTGTAACGGATATCAAAGATAAACACACTAGGGGAATTTTCTTTGTCATCATGGGAATGATATATTTATTCTCAGACTACGATATCATATCAATGTTTATAGATATGATATCGTTCCAACAATTTTGAGTGTATACCCGGCGAAAGTCAGTATGATGATCCAAGGAACAAGAAATATACTAGTTGCATTGAATGCGATCGCATTTATTGCATACATGATCATTTTGATGAGAAATCAGATGAAAGAGAATGCAAGGATTGGATTGTTAAACCTTCAGCTTCAGACAGCCAATATACGTTTAAAAGAAATGAATGAACAGCTGAAGGACTATTCAGAGATGACAGAGAAAAAATGGCGGAGACAAGGGAACGAAATCGAATTGCCAGAGAGATTCATGACACACTGGGGCATACGATGACTGGACTGTCTGCAGGAATTGACGCATGTATCGCGATGATCGATTTTTCTGTAGATGCAACGAAAGAACAGTTAAATAAAATATCACAGGTTGCAAGGCAAGGAATTAAAGATATTCGAAGATCGGTCAATAAATTAAGACCAGATGCCTTAGAGCATAGTGGATTGCAAGAAGCTTTAGAAAAGATGATCAATGAGACGATGCAGGTATCAGATGTTAAGATTAATTATGATTGTCAGGTAGAGGTCTTGAAATTCAATCAAGATGAAGAAGATATGATCTATCGTGTAGTACAGGAAAGTATTACAAATGCGATCAGGCATGGAAAAGCGAAGCAGATTGATGTAAACTTATGGAAGGAAGATAAGTGGCTCAATCTAGAGATCAAAGACAATGGAATCGGATGTGAAGAGATTCATACAGGATTTGGATTGATCCATATCGAAGAGAGGATCAAGATGTTAAAAGGAACTGTAGAATATGGTGGAAGTAATGGATTTAAAGTCACAGCAAGAATACCGATCAGATGGGGTGAAAAACTATGATTAAAGTAATGATAGCAGATGATCAGGAACTGATCAGACAAAGTTTACAGATCGTACTTGAGATGAAAGAAGGAATCGAAGTTACTGCAACTGCCAAGGACGGAAGAGAAGTCATTCAGGAAGTCAGGAAAGACAAGCCAGATGTTATTTTAATGGATGTGCGTATGCCAGAAATGGATGGAGTGCAATGTACACAGATCATCAAAGAACAATATCCAGATGTCAAGATCATTATTTTGACAACGTTCGATGATGATGAGTATGTATACAATGCATTAAAACATGGAGCAAGTGGTTATCTGTTAAAAGGAATTTCTATGGATGAATTAGAAAAAGCGATCAATACAGTACATAGCGGCGGGGCCATGATCAATCCAGAAGTGGCAACAAAAGGTGGTCGATTTCTTCTCTGAAATGGCACAAAGCAATTATGATACATCAATTCATGCACAGAATGTAGAAGAGATCACAGATGCAGAATGGGAGATCATTAAATTAGTCGGAAGAGGCATGTCAAATAAAGAAATCTCGACGGAACTAAGCCTTTCCGAAGGAACTGTACGAAATTATCTCAGCACGATCTTAAGTAAACTAGACCTAAGAGACAGAACCCAGCTTGCAATCTGGGAAGTACAGTCAGGTTCAGCCAAATACGGGAGAAGATAGATGAGACAGAAACTAGAAAAATGGTGGAAACGAATCATTGCTGTTGGATTGGTCATAAGTTTATTATCTGTTGGTTTTGTGATCTATCCCAAACAACAAAAAATTGTTTTAACCTTTGGAATGTTTGCAGGAAACAAGTGGGATGTTCAGATGATAATTGCTATCAGATGATCGATCAAGTAATCAAAGAATTTGAAAAAGAATATCCGAATGTCACGATCAAATACGAAAGTGGTGTGATGAAAGATGATTATTCAGAATGGCTGTCACAAAAGGCACTAAAAAGGAGATCTGCCAGATGTTTTTTATGGTCTTGCCAGAAGATTTTAGCACATTTTCATCCGTAGGAATGTTAAAGAACTTAGACTCCTATACAAAGATTGATAAAGCGTTCAAAAAAGCAACTATTATGAAGGAAGTTATGATGCTGGAACCTATAAGGGAACGCAATATGCTCTTCCATACGAAAGTGTACCAACTTTGATGCTAGTCAATAAGACACTACTAAAAAAGAGCATATCAAAATGCCAGGGAATCACTGGACTTGGGATGATTTTTTATAAGATCTGTCAAAAAGTAACCAAAGATACCGATGGAGATGGCCGTTTAGACCAATTTGGTGTATATAATTATAAATGGAATGATGCAACTCTGAGCAATGGCGGAACATTGTTTAATCAAAGTGGAACAAAATGCAACTTGTCATCCGAACCAATTGAAAATGCAATCCTCTTTACAAAGAAGATTGAAAAAATATCATCTTTTCGAAATCTGACATCTGATGATTTTGATTCTGGAAATATTGCATTTCGTCCTATGACATTTTCAGAATTTAGAACGTATAAACCATATCCATGGAAGATCAATAAATACTTTGATTTCAAATGGGATTGTATCAGACTCCCTTCCGGACCAGATGGAGAGAATAAGACACAGGTAGATAATCTGCTGATGGGAATCAGCAATCAGACCAAGCAAGGAGATATGGCATGGCAGTTTTTAAAGAAATTATGTTATGAAACAAAGACACAGCAAAAGATCTTTCAGTATCGTCAGGGAATCTCACCATTAAAAAGCTGTGACGAATTCAAAACAAGCACAGCAGGTATTAGAAAAAAAGCATGGGTGAGAATATGACAGATAAAATGAAATTGTTAGATGAACTCATGAACAATGCCTTGCAGATTCCAAAATTCGAAGATACAATGAAGCCTACCAAAAGATTGACAGTGAGATGACAAGAATTCTTACAGATGAAGAAGAATTTGATTCCAATATCTTGAAACTAAAACAAGAGATTGATAAGTTTTTACATCAGTAACAATAAGAAAATCAAAACAAATAAAACACGAATATGACATTTGTCACATAAAAAGGACATTTGTAAATTGAAAGTCATGACAATTTACAGATGTCCTTTTTTTTACTTGCTTGGTAGAATAAGTTTGTAAATAAGAGATAGGAATAAGAAAGGAGAAGAGGATGAAATACGTAGTATTAGTCAGCCACGGAACATTTGCACCAGGACTTCACAGTGTACTTAAGATGTTAGCTGGTGGAGAAAGAGAAGACGTGATCAGCGTCGGATTAGAGGACGGAATGAGTGCTGATGAATTCGCAGAGAAATTCAGCAATGCGATCAGCAAGATCACAGAAGACGATGAGATCATTCTTCTTGGTGACATTGTGGGTGGATCACCTCTTACAAATGCAATTGAACAGGTATCAAATAAAGGACTGATCGGTCAGACAGTGATCTTTGGTGGAATGAACCTGGCAATGGCATTGACAGCAACATTAATGAAAGACGGCGTAGACACAGACATGCTAAAAGACAGCTTGATCAATGAGGCAAAAGATGCAGTTAAAGAATTTGTTATGACATCAGCAAACGATGATGAAGAAGACGATATTTAAATTTTAAGGAGGAAAAAAAAATATGTCAGTTTCATTTTTTAAGAATTGATGACCGTATGATCCATGGTCAGACAGTAACACGTTGGGCACTAGAGTATCCATGCGATGGGCTGATCGCAGTGAACGACAAAGCAGCAACAACAGATGCACTTAAGATGGCATACAAGAGTGCCAGCACAAAGAAAACATTTGTTTGGACATATGAAGCATGGAAAAAGAAAAACCAGAAAGATTAGACAGCAAAGACAATTACTTCCTGATCACAAAAGATCCAATCCAGATGAAGAAGATCTTAGTGGATGATGGATTTGTTCCAAGTGATGTAAAGAAAGTAATCGTAGGACCATGTAATGACAGACCGAGCTGTCAAACTTGGTAATAACCAATCTATTACACAGGAAGAAGCAGAAGCTTTAGAAGCGATCAGCAAAGCTGGTTATGAAATCGAATTCGCACTGATCAAAGAAGCGTCCATCGGAACATGGGACAAATTCAGAGGTCAGTTTGGATTTAACTAAAAACCAATAGAGAGGAGAAACTATTATGACAATTAGTTGGTTACAAGCAATCATTTTAGGTATTTTTGCCTGCTTATCCAGTATGCCTGGTATGGGAGGTACAACCATTGGTAACTACACATTAGGAAGACCATTAGTTGCAGGTCTTGTCTGTGGTATCGTACTTGGAGATATTCAGGCAGGTGTTTTAGTCGGTGCGGCAATGCAGGTTGTATATATCGCATTGGTTACACCAGGAGGAACTGTATCAGCAGACGTTCGTGCCGTATCTTATATCGGTATTCCACTGGCAATGTTAGCATTAAATTCATACGGATTAGATCCTGCATCAGCAAAAAGGTATCTCCATGGCAACATCATTTGGAGCAATGGTAGGAACAATCGGTACAGTATTATTCTATGGAACAGCAACGATCAACCTTGTATGGCAGCACATTGGATGGCAGGCCGTTGAAAAAGGTGAATTCAAGAGATTATACGTTGTAGATATGGTTCTTCCATGGATTTCTCATATCATCTGCAGCTTCTTACCAGCAGTTGTAATGTGTAAATTAGGAGTTCCAGTTGTAGAAGCGATCAAAACAACATTACCAATGGATGGAATTGCAATGAAAACACTGTTTACAGTAGGTAGCTTACTTCCTTGCGTAGGTATTGCGATCTTATTAAAACAGGTAGTAACAAAAGCAGTTGACTTTATACCATTCTTCTTCGGATTTACATTAGCAGCAAGTATGGGATTAAACCTTGTATCAGTAACAGTTGTAGCAGCAATGTTCGCAATTATTTACTACAACATTAAAATGGTAGGAATCAGAGCAAAAGAAGCAGCCTTAGCTTCTGGCGGTTCCTTTGACGATGATGACGAGGAGGATATTTAATATGGCAGAGAAAAACTATCTAAAAAAGCGTTAAATAAATCATTCCGTAACTGGGCTTATGGAAACTTAACATGTTTCTCTCAGGAACATATGCAGACATTTGGTTATCTGTGTGCAATGCTTCCATTGGTAGAAGAGTTATATGATACAAAAAGAAGAACAGAAAGAAGCAATGAATACATACACAGCTTTCTTTAATACAGAACCACAGGTTGGATCTATCATCGTAGGTATCACAGCTGGTCTTGAGGAAGCAAAAGCAAATGGAAATGAAGATATCGATGCAGAAGCAATCAATGGTATCCGTGCCGGTCTTATGGGACCTTTAGCAGGTATTGGTGATTCCTTAGTTGTAGGTACATTAATTCCTATCTTACTTGGTATCGCACTGGGATTATCAACAGGTGGATCTGTCGTAGGACCGATCTTCTATATCGTAGCATGGAACTTGATCATGGCATTTGGAATGAAGTTCTTATACTTCAAAGGATATGAACTGGGTGGAAAAGCCGTAGATATCCTGGTTGGTGAGCAAGCAACCGCAATCCGTGAAGCAATCGTTATGTTAGGAACAATGGTTGTTGGATCTGTAGCAGCAACATGGGTATCAGTAAAAACATCATTCCATCTTGTAAACAGTGCAGGAAAAGAATTCTTAAATCTTCAGAATCAGTTAGACGGAGTATATCCAGGATTCTTAACAGCAGCTTTTGTAATCTTCTGTTGGTGGTTAATGTCAAAGAAAAAAAAGTATCTCCAGTTGTTACAATGTTGATCTTAGTAGTTGTAGCATTTATCGGAGTTATGATCGGATTCTTTAACCCAGGATTAAAATACTAAGAAAGGAAGTATATTATGACAACACAAACAAGAGCACAGCAGCTAAAAAGAAATTGAATTTCAGACACAAATGCTCAATAACCTCAAAAAATGGATTCGCAATCTCATTATTCTATCTTCTATCGGAATCATACTTGCGTATTGGGGACTAGGTGCCCAAAGTAAAATGCCATTTACAGTATTTGGTGTAGCTGGAGTGATCATTACGATCATCAGTGTGATACTTTGTGTTGTCATAGGCCTTGGTATTAAGCGAGGAAGAGCAAACGTAGACAAGATATTACAATTAGTGAAAGCCTAAGCATAGAACTATTGTTTTTGAGTGAAAAAAGGACGATTATAGTTAGATCGTCCTTTTTTTCTACAAAGAAAGGGGAAAAAATATGAGGAAAGTTAGCCCAAGATTAGTAGCAATAATGATGGCAAGTGTAGTCAGTGTCACTTCTATCGCGCCAGTAACAGCATACAATCATGTAACTGTAAATGCAGCACAATTACAGCAGCAGGCGATAGATTGGACATTTACAGGGAATGGAAAAGTAGACAATGATAAGATCCAGTTATCAGGAGCTGGTGATAATATCGGTATCACAAACATCAAAAAAGAAGATAATTATGCGGTCAAAGCAAAACTGACACAAGGAGAAGAAGACGGAGCTGTCGGTGTGATTATGGGAGCAAAGGAAGCAAAAGATCCAAAGAAAGGTTCTGTAGTAGCCAATGTTACTCCATCTACTGGAGCTGTACGTTTGATCTGTTTCCAAGGAGGACGCAACAACGATCTTCAGAAAGAAAAAGTATTTGATGAATTAAAAATAAAGATACTTATGATTTTGACATTTCTGTAAAACAACGTCATTTAACAGTTAAGATCAATGGTGTAAAAGTCATCAGTATGGAGATCACAGATACAATTTTTGAAGGAAAGGTTGGTCTTATTTCCTTCAATGAAACAATGACAGCATCTGATTTTTCTGTAGAAGATATCGCGATTCCAAAAGCAACAGCACATTTAACAAATTTACAGGTAACAGGTGGCGACTTAGATAAGAAATATACACAGGATACAAATGATTATGCGATCACAGTGCCTAATACAGTTGATAAATTATCTATCACACCAACTGTAAGTGATAATGGAACAGTGACGATCGGTGAACAAAAAGCAGAAAATGGAAAAGTAACAGAAGTATCATTAAAGATTGGATCTCAGGAAATTCCTATCACAGTGACAAGTACAAATGGTGCAGTAGAAACTACAACATTACATGTATTAAGAAATGTAGATGGTTCAGCATATACAGTGCCAACCAGACCACAATATCATTTTTCACAGGCAATGGGATGGAGCAATGACCCAAACGGAATGCTTTATTATAAGGGAGAATGGCATTTATTCTTCCAGCATAATCAGGCAAGAACGACATGGGGAGAGTTAGAATGGGGACATGCAGTTTCTAAAGATCTAATCCACTGGGAAGAATTGCCAAGACCATTAAATTATCAGGAAGATAATGGAGCAATGTTCTCTGGATGTGGTGTTGTAGATGATGAGAATACATCCGGTTTATTTGGAGATGAAAAAGGACCTGGAAAAGGTGGACTTATCGCGCTCTATACACAGAACAATGAATTAAATGGCCACAGAGGACAGGATCAGTGCATCGCATATAGCAAAGATAACGGAAGAACATGGACAAAATATAAAGGAAATCAATCTTAAAATGGGATGAAGATCATCTAAAAGATACAGCATTCCGTGATCCAAAAGTATTCCGCCACGATGGAAAATGGTTTATGGTATTAGCGGGAGGAATCTTAAGAATTTATTCTTCTGATGATCTGATTCATTGGAATATTGAAAGTACATATAAAGGAAGTGATGATATCGGTAATCCAGCAGGATTGAGAGTTGAAACAGAATGTCCTGATATGTATCCTTTAACAGCAGATGATGGAACAACAAAATGGGTTATCAGTGAAGGAGGACGTTATTATCGCATCGGTGATCTCAAGAAGATTGATGGACATTGGACATTTGTACAGGATAAAGACAGCGACCGTTATGTCATGAACTTTGGACCTCATTCTTATGCAGCAATGACATATTATATTGGTAATGGGGGAAACAACCAATGGAAAACCAGAAAACC
>VOFC01002063.1_pt1 | contig 34423 bp, 70 predicted proteins | sample 5384161 | NCBI WGS metagenome assembly VOFC01 (sample SAMN12384722, study PRJNA508395) | human gut metagenome | isolation source: healthy gut B | host: Homo sapiens | reverse complement strand
GGAAACCAAGGCTGTATTACGTGGCGAGTATGGTCAGACTGTAAAACCTTTCAATAAGGAAGTACAGGATAAGGTTCTTTCAGCAGAAGAGAAAGAACATATCATTACATGACGTCCTGCAGATTTGATTCCTAACGAACTTCCTAAGATTGAAGAAGAAATGAAGCAGTGGAAACAGCAGGATGAAGATGTATTAAGTTATGCATTATTCCCTCAGGTAGCTGTTGAATTCTTCAAATACCGTGAAGCTCAGCAGAAGAAGGTTGATTTGACAGAAGCAGACACTAAGAACGGAGCATATCCTGTTTAATTTGTGTGATTCTTCTATCATTACAGGTTTATATCAGTATCGGGTCATTAACTTATGATCCGATACTGATTTTGAGTTGAAGCATACTTGACAGACGAATAAAAAACAATTTATCATAACATGTGTTATTACTGTAAATAATAAATGATGCTGCCTGAATGATAGCCACAGGCTGTCATCTGTATACAAAAGAGAAACTGCGATAGTGCGCAAAAACATGCGTAGAAATGAGGATGACCATGGCAAGAAAAGAGTCCGTGACAAAAAACATGATATTGGAAACAGCTGTTCAATTGGCGAAAGAAGAAGGCATAGAGAATGTAACTGCCAGAAAACTGGCAAATAAAATTGGATGCTCTACTCAGCCTATTTTCAGAGTCTATGCCAATATGACAGAGTTATATACAGAAGTTTATCAGAAAGCGATAGATTTATTTGCAGATTATTATGAAAAAAATTCGAGTCCGAAGTGCAGACACCTTTTATTCACCTGGGACTTGCTTATATAGATTTTGCGAAAGAAGAACGTAAACTGTTTCAGCTATTGTTCCTGTCAGACAATAGAGGAGATAGAAGTTTATATGAATTGTTAAATGGAAGTACAGGAGCTGTAGCAAAAGAAATTAATAAAGCTGCGGCAAACGGATGCAGCAATCCAAGTGGATTATTTATGAAAATGTGGATATTCATCCATGGATGTGCATGCATGGTATTAACAGGAGATTATGATCTGACGAAGGAAGAAACGTTAGATCTTTTTTAGAAGATATATACAAAGCTGCTCATAAGTGAGGACAACAGATGGAATACAAGATTGATACCATGTCCAGAATTAATGAAAAATTTAATAAAATGAGCAAGGGCCATAAAAAATTGCAACCTTTATCATAGATCATTATGAGCAGGCTGCATTTATGACCGCTGCCAAGTTGGGAACTACCGTAGGGGTGAGTGAATCTACAGTGGTTCGTTTTGCCTATTCTTTAGGTTATGAAGGTTATCCTGAATTTCAGGAGGATCTGGCTGAATGGGTGAAGAACAAGCTTAATTCTGTACAGAAGATTGGCGTTAAATATGGAAAGAGTACTCAATCAGAAATATTAACATCTGTATTGACTTCAGATATGGAGAAGATCAGCGATACAATAGAGCATGTGGACCCACATGCTTTTGAAATGGCAGTAGACATTATCCTGGAAGCTAAAAATGTCTATATTATAGGAATCAGAAGCTGTGATCCGCTGGCACGTTTCCTGCAATTCTATCTGAATATGATTAGGGGAAACGTTTTTTGCTGAATTCAACAAATACAACAGAGATTTTTGAGCAGATGATTCGCATTGATGAGAAGGATGCATTAATTGGAATCAGTTTTCCAAGATATTCCATGCGTACCCTGAAAGCTATGGAATTTGCCAACGACAGACAGGCTAAGATTATTACAATAACAGATACGATCTATTCTCCCATGTGTCTGTATTCATCCTGCAATCTACTGGCAAGAAGCAACATGGTATCTATTGTGGATTCTCTGGTAGCACCATTAAGCCTTTATCAATGCGCTGGTTGTAGCATTATGTCTGAAACGTCCTGATGATGTGAAGAAGAATCTGGAAAGTCTGGGACAGGCATGGGATAACTATCAGGTATATTTGAAGGATGAATTCAATTACATTGATGAATCTCTGTTAAGTACTCCATTGCAGAAAGAAAAGGAACAGAAATTGTGAAAATATTGATCATTGGAGCAGGACCTGCTGGAATGATGGCGGCGATCACTGCTGCAAAGGCGGGTTCTGAAGTTATATTATTAGAAAAAAATGAGAAAATTGGAAAGAAACTCTTTATTACAGGAAAAGGCAGATGTAATGTGACAAATGCCTGTGATACAGAGGATCTTTTGCAAATGTAATGGAACACAGCAAGTTCCTGTACAGCGCAATATATGGATATGATAATCAGGCGGTTATGCGCTTTTTGAAGAAGCAGGATGTCCACTGAAAATAGAAAGAGGACAGAGAGTTTTTCCAGAATCGGATCACAGCTCTGATATATTAAGGGCACTGGACCGGCAATTGCATCAGTCAGGAGTAAAAGTGCGTCTTCACACGGAAGCCGGCAGGCTTTTGATTGATGAAAATGAGAAAACTGTTACCGGAGTACAGCTCAAAAATGGAGAAAAGCTGCATGCAGACAAAGTAATTGTTGCAACAGGTGGTATTTCCTATGTTTTGACAGGTTCAACAGGTGATGGTTATCGTTTTGCCAGGGAAGCGGGACATACAGTTACAAAGCTTTCGCCGGCACTTGTTCCCTTTGTAGTGCAGGAAGAGTGGTGTAAACAGCTCCAGGGCTTATCGTTAAGAAATGTAGAAGCCCGGATTGAAGTGGATGGAAGAGGGATTTATTCTGACTTTGGAGAAATGCTGTTCACCCATTATGGAGTCAGTGGACCGCTCATGTTAAGCGGCAGCAGCCATTATGTGCATAAAGCAGCGGGAAAACAAGCAAAATTATATATAGATTTAAAACCTGCATTAACACAGGAACAATTGGACAAACGAATATTAAGAGAGTTTGATGCCAACAGGAATAAACAGTTTAAAAATGCCATTGCGGCACTGTTTCCGGCTAAAATGTTAAATATTATGCCAAGTCTGGCACAGATAGATCCTGAAAGAAAAGTCAATGAGATCACAAAGGAAGAGCGAGAACGCTTCCTTCATACAATAAAGCATCTTGAATTGACGATTACCGGTGTACGTGATTATAATGAGGCGATTATAACCAAAGGCGGTGTGAAAGTATCAGAGATCAATCCGTCCACAATGGAATCCAGAAATATAAAGGGGCTTTATTTTGCTGGTGAAGTTCTGGATCTGGATGCCTTGACCGGAGGTTATAATCTGCAGATTGCATGGTCAACCGGTCATCTGGCAGGAGAAAGTGCAGCAGAGGAATAATGGATATCAGAAAGGTATGGTAATAAATATGAGTTATAATATCGCAATAGATGGACCGGCAGGTGCTGGCAAAAGTACGATTGCAAAATTGATTGCAAAGAAAAAGAATTACATTTATGTTGATACAGGAGCCATGTATCGCGCTATGGCATTGTATTTTCTGGAAGCAGGTATCAGTGCAGATGATCAGGGAAAAATAGAATCCTCCGTAGATCAGATAGATGTTACAATCACTTATGAAAACGGAGAGCAGGTAGTATGGCTCAATGGCAGAAACGTAAATGGGCTGATCCGTACAGAGGAAGTAAGCCGTATGGCATCTGCGACCAGTGTAAATCCCAAGGTGCGTACCAAACTGGTGGAATTACAGAGAAAGCTTGCAGCAAAAGAAAAAACGTAGTAATGGACGGAAGAGATATCGGTACAGTCGTATTACCGGATGCAAATGTAAAAATCTATCTGACAGCCAGCAGCGCAGTCAGAGCAAAGCGCCGTTATGAAGAACAGAAGGCAAAAGGCATAGACTGTAATCTGGAAGAGATAGAAAAAGATATTATTGAAAGAGATCACAGAGACATGACAAGAGAAATCTCACCGCTAAAGCAGGCAGAAGACGCAATTCTTCTGGATTCTTCCAATATGACGATTGAAGAAGTCGCTGATGCAGTGATTGCATTGTTGCAAATAAAGAAGCAGATATGCAGCCATGTCCTGTAGATAGTAGAAAGGCATACAAAATAGAATGGAAGTAGTATTGGCAAAATCATCAGGCTTTTGTTTTGGCGTGAAAAGGGCAGTGGACAGAGTATATGAACAGCTTGCAGAAAACAAGAAAATATATACGTATGGTCCTATTGTCCATAATGATGATGTAGTAGCGGATCTGGAAGAAAAGGGGTGTAACGGTACTCAATACGAAAGAGGAACTGACAGAACTTACAGTTGAGGAGGTTCAAAATTATGTCCGAATTAACTTTTGAACAGATGCTGGAAGAATCATTAAAGACTATACATGCAGGAGAGGTAATTGAAGGTACAGTCATCGATGTGAAACCGGATGAAGCAATCCTTAACATCGGATACAAGTCAGACGGTATTCTTACACGTAACGAATACACCAATGAGCCTAATGTAGACCTGACCACTCTTGTAAACGTTGGCGACAAGATGGAAGTGAAAGTGTTAAAGGTAAATGACGGTGAGGGTCAGGTTCTGCTGACCTACAAGCGTCTTGCTGCTGACAGAGGCAACAAGAGAATTGAAGAAGCCTTTAACAACCACGAGGTACTTAAAGCAACCGTATCCCAGGTACTGGACGGTGGCTTAAGTGTAATCGTGGACGAAGTAAGAATCTTCATCCCTGCAAGCCTGGTTTCCGATACTTATGAGAAGGATCTGACCAAGTATGCAGGACAGGAAATTGAATTCGTAATCAGCGAGTACAATCCTAAGAGAAGAAGATATATCGGCGATCGTAAACAGCTGATCGTAGCCAAGAAGGCTGAGCTGCAGAAGGAACTCTTTGAGAAGATCAAAGAAGGCGATATCGTAGAAGGTACAGTTAAGAACGTTACAGACTTCGGCGCATTCATTGATTTAGGCGGCGTTGATGGTCTGCTTCATATCTCCGAGATGTCCTGGGGACGTATTGAGCATCCTAAGAAGGTCTTCAAGGTTGGTGAGACCCTTAAAGTCCTGATTAAGGATATTGATGGAACTAAGGTTGCATTATCCCTGAAATTTGATGATTCCAATCCTTGGAAAGATGCAGCTACTAAGTATGCAGTCGGCAATGTTGTAACCGGTAAGGTTGCAAGAATGACTGATTTTGGTGCATTCGTAGAATTAGAGCCAGGTATTGATGCTCTGCTTCATGTTTCCCAGATCGCAAAAGAGCATATTGAGAAGCCATCAGATGTATTAAGCGTTGGCGATGAAGTTACAGCTAAAGTAGTTGATTTCAACGAAAAGAAGGTAAGAAAGATCAGCTTAAGCATTAAGGCTTTATCAGCTCCTGAACCTAAGGAAGCACCTGCTGAAGAGACAGCAGAAGATGATTCTGACGTTGTATCTGTAGATATCGACGCTGTAATCGCTAAGCAGGAAAGCAGAAGAACTAATCTTTGTAAGTTCAGTTAATTGGCTCTAGGAGTATTATGCTCCTAGAGCTTTATACGTTTAGAAAAGGGGATAAGCAGCCATGGCATATGATTATGAATATTTCAAAAAAGAAGTCTATACTTTGACGAAGATTGATTTGAACGCTTACAAAGAGAAAACAGATGAAAAGGCGTATTGATACACTGATTGCCAAGAATAAAATCGTAGGGTATGATAAATTCGTACAGAAACTTAGAGAAGACAAAGCAGTATTTGATGAATTTGTTAATTATCTGACGATTAACGTATCTGAATTCTACCGCAATCCGGAACAATGGAAGTTACTGGATCAGGAGATTATTCCGGAACTGATCTCCAAATTTGGAAAGAACCTGAAAAATATGGAGTGCTGCATGCTCTACAGGAGACGAGCCATATTCTCTGGTTATGGCGTTATCAGACATATACCATTAAATCAGATAAAGATCATAGCAACGGATATTGATAAACAGGTTATAGATAAAGCCAAAACAGGACTTTATAATGAGAAAAAGTATCGCATCCGTACCGGAAGATTTAAAGAAAAAGTATTTTTACCAAGATAGGTCCATCCTATCAGATATCCAACGATATCAAGTCAAGAGTTGAATTTAAGCAGCATAACTTATTGAAAGATACATATCCCTGACCGTTGTGATTTGATTGTGTGCAAAATGTACTGATCTATTTTACTGAGGAAGCAAAGGATGAAGTGTTCCGTAAGTTCAATGCAGCCTTAAAGCCTGATGGAATCCTGTTTATTGGAAGTACAGAACAGATTATGAATTATAAGGAAATTAATTATGAAAGAAAGAATTCTTTCCTTTTATGTTAAAGACAAAATAGAATGGAAAAAGAAGAGGTATTGCTACAAATATGTAACAATGCCTCTTTTTGATGTACATCAACATTGTGATGCAATCATTTCCAGTACATGATGTGCATATCGGTTGAAATCTTCTCTTCGTGTCTTAAATTCATCAGTCAGCTCAAAGAACAGGTCGTGATCTTTGTATTCACGTTTGAAGAATGGAGTAAATAGCGTATCCCATTGCGGAAGATAGGAAGAGACTTTGCGCGTATAGCAGTTGTTGAAGCTAATGCCTGCTGACGGAACTCTTTATCTACAAAACCGGCTACAGACTTATGGATTGCGATATCCTCCTGAGGAAGATAGTAATAATCCTTGTAATTAGAATAGAAATATTTCATTTTTCCTCTTCGTAAATAGGTAACACGCAGCTTGCCTTCGTTATCAGAACCAATGAAGTAGCAGCTGTTGGCACTACATGTAATATCTGCAGGCAATGGAACAGGAAATTTCAGATTCATGATAATCTCAGGACAACGCTGTTGATGGATATCATTGTAGTAGTTTGCCTGTACCTTCGTGACTTTTACCGGATTATGGATTAAGTCGGGGATTGCAAGTGCGGCAATGATATCTAACATGCCTTTAATATCTTCTTCATTATGGAGCAGGAGAAAATGTTCCTTCTCTGGATCGTGTGTAAGAACATATTCGTGGTAAATATCAATCAGCTCACCGCCAGAGTAGACATCTTCACGTTCTGTATGCAGGAATCCTTCAATGGTCTTCTGCTTACAGTTTGGAAAGTTTCATAAAATTCTTATAAGGAGCGATACGGCGATAAATATCAATCCCTTTAAATCTGCTCAGGTCACAGGGAGATATGATATTGTTCCATTTTTTCTCAAGATATGGAATGTCGAACTGATTGCCATTGAAGTGAATCAGATAGCGGTAATCAGAGGCAAAATCTGCAAAGGCACGCAGTACATTTTCTTCATCTTCATAGTTCGTAGCGAACCACTGTATAGAATACCAGGCAGGAGGCTGTTCCTGTGTATTATAGTAGATGCAGCCAATCAGATAAAGAGACGAGCTTTTGGCATAGAGTCCGGTAGTTTCTATATCTATAAAAAGTGTCTGCTTAGGAATACAGAGAATTTTCTCAATGGGATATCGGGGCGCCAGCGTACCCAGACTATTGGAAATGCATTTCATAGCGAGTTATTCCACCTTTCTGTAATCTTATATAAATAACTTAGCACATGGGGCTAGAACATGTAAAGTTTTTGTAGAAAAAAACCATAAAAAATAGATAAATTTATAATAGTGGGTGTTCAAAAATGAATTATCAGAACCTTTAAGGTGTGACATCTAAGAAAGTAAGAAAGAGGGAGAAGCAATGGCTTTAAGCTGACATTTCATGGCGGTATTCATCCGTATGATGGCAAGGATCTGTCAAGGACAAGCCCATGAAGGTAATCGAACCACCCAAGGGCGAGATGGTATATCCTTTAAGCCAGCATATTGGTGCAATGGCTGTACCTGTTGTTGCAAAGGGCGACAGGGTTCTTACGGGGCAAAAGATAGCAGAAGCGGGGGCTTCGTATCGGCACCGATTTATTCGTCTGTATCAGGAACGGTAAAGACAATCGAACCAAGACGAGTTGTTACCGGTGATATGGTTAATTCTATTATCATTGATAACGATGGATTATTTGAGGAGGTTACTTACGAGGCTCATGATCCGGACAAATTAAGTAAGCAGGAGATCATCAAGCTGATACAGGAAGCAGGGAGTTGTTGGTATGGGTGGAGCAGGATTCCCACTCACGTAAAATTATCTCCGAAGGAACCGGAAAAGATTGAGTATGTAATTGCAAACTGTGCAGAGTGTGAACCATATCTGACATCTGATTACAGAAGAATGTTAGAAGAACCTGAGAAGCTTGTCGAAGGTCTGAAGATCATCCTGCGGCTTTTTGACAATGCAAGAGGTATTCTGGCGGTAGAAGATAATAAACCGGATTGTATTCAGATTCTGAAAGATCTTACAAAGGATGATACCAGAATCTCTGTAAAGGCATTGAAAACAAAATATCCACAAGGCGCTGAGCGTCAGCTGATCTACGCAGCAACAGGAAGAGCGATTAACTCATCCATGCTTCCGGCAGATGCTGGATGTGTGGTAGATAATGTAGATACAGTAGTTGCAATCTACCATGCGGTCAAAGAAGGCAGACCGTTGATGAACAGAATCGTTACAGTAACAGGAGATGCAGTAAATGATCCACGTAACTTCTATGTTCGTATCGGTATGAATTATAAAGACCTGATTGAAGAAGCAGGAGGATTGAAGACACAGCCGGAGAAGGTCGTATCCGGTGGTCCTATGATGGGCTTTGCATTGTTTGACCTGAATGTGCCCACGACTAAGACTGCGTCCGCATTGCTGTGTATGACCAAAGACGAAGTATCCATGTATGAACCAAGTGCATGTATTAATTGTGGCAGATGTGTAGAAGTATGTCCGGGCAGAATAGTGCCACAAAAGCTTGCCATTTGTGCGGAGCATGGTGACTTGGATGCAGGCTTTGAAGCTAATAATGGTCTGGAATGCTGCGAATGTGGATGCTGCAGTTATGTCTGTCCGGCAAAAAGAAGCACTGACACAGTCTATTAAATCTATGCGTAAATTAGTACTTGCAAATAAAAAGAAGAAATAGGAGGCATATGGACGTGAGTGATTTATTGAAGGTATCTTCCAATCCCCACATCAGGTCGAAGGATACGACATCACGGATTATGTTGTATGTCATAATATCCCTGCTTCCTGCTGCAGGATTTGGAGTGTATAATTTCGGATTGCATGCTTTGGCTGTGATTATTGTGACCATTGCATCTACGGTATTAACAGAATATATTTATGAAAAATGCATGAAAAAAAGAAGATTACAGTGGGAGATTTATCTGCTGTAGTAACAGGCTTGCTGCTTGCAATGAATCTGCCGCCTATGGCACCGTTGTGGATGGCTGTTCTTGGAGGAATCTTTGCAATTCTGGTAGTAAAGATGCTGTTTGGAGGATTGGGTCAGAACTTTATGAACCCTGCATTGGGAGCAAGATGTTTCCTGATGATTTCTTTTTACCTCTCTTATGACGAACTTTAACTGTGATACATATACAGGTGCTACTCCGCTGGCTGCGTTAAAAGCCGGAGAGCGGGTAGATGTTATGGACATGATCATAGGTCGGACAGCAGGTACGATTGGTGAGACAAGTATGGTGGCATTGATTATTGGTGCATGCATACTGATTTTACTTGGTGTCATTGATTTAAAAGTTCCGGGTTCTTATATCGTAACATTTGTTATTTTTATTGCAATTTTCGGTGGACATGGATTTGACTCCCAGTATATATCTGCGAATCTGGCTGGCGGTGGTCTGATGCTTGGTGCCTTTTCATGGCAACAGATTATGTGACCAGACCGATTACGAAGAAAGGGCAGATATCTTTACGGTATTTTCCTTGGAATCATGACGGGAATATTCCGTATTCGGACCTTCCGCAGAGGGCGTATCCTATGCAATCATCCTTGGCAACCTGTTAGTTCCATTGATTGAGAAAGTTACAATGCCTAAGGCATTCGGCAAAGGAGGGGAAAGAGCATGAAAGGTATGATAAAAAGATGCACTGATTCTCTTTGCCATTACGTTGATTGCAGGATTGATGCTAGGTGTTGTAAATGACATTACAAAGGAACCAATCGCACAGCAGGAGCAAAAGGCAAAGAACGAAGCCTGTCAGAATGTTTTTGCAGCGGCAGATTCTTTTGAAGCACAGGAACTGGCTGACTCAGCGCAGATAGAGCAGGTTCTTACTGATGCAGGAATCAGTGGGGCAGATATTGATGAGCTTATGGCGGCCAAGGATGCATCAGGAGCATTACTTGGTTACGTAATTACGGTTACAGACCACGAAGGTTATGGTGGAGATATTCAATTTTCCATGGGCATTACCAATGAGGGAACGCTCAACGGTATCTCTCTTCTGAGTATTTCCGAAACAGCAGGTCTTGGTATGAGAGCCGGAGAGGTATTAGTACCACAGTTCGCAGATAAGAATGTATCGAAATTTACTTATACAAAGACAGGGGCAACAGCTGATTCTGAGATTGATGCAATCAGCGGTGCTACTATTACTACCAATGCAGTAGTCAATGGTGTGAATGCCGGTCTTGCATATTTTGATAAGATTCTGAAAGGAGGCAGTGCACAATGAGTGAGAAAGAAGAAATCAAACAGAGTTCTGCACAGGTCTTTTTCAATGGTCTGGTGAAAGAAAATCCTACCTTTGTACTGACGCTTGGTATGTGTCCTACATTGGCGGTTACAACTTCAGCAGTCAATGGTCTTGGCATGGGATTAACTACCACAGCAGTATTAGTACTTAGTAATATGATTATTTCCCTGTTAAGGCATATCATCCCGGATAAAGTAAGAATCCCGGCATTTATCGTAATTATTGCTTCTTTTTGTTACGGTAATGCAGTTACTGTTACAGGGATTTATTCCAAGCCTGTATGACTCACTGGGTATTTATATTCCATTGATTGTTGTAAACTGTATCATTCTCGGACGTGCAGAAGCATATGCTTCCAAGAATCCGGTTATACCATCTTTCTTTGATGGTCTGGGAATGGGACTTGGATTTACAGTTGCGCTGACTTGTATTGGTGCAGTCAGAGAGCTTCTGGGCGCAGGCGAAATCTTCGGCTTACCTGTTATGTCCGGTATTTGCAGTGGAATCAATCATGTACTTGCAGCAGTAGGAATCAATCATCAGGTAGAATATGTACCTATTGCTATCTTTATCATGGCACCTGGTGCATTCTTCGTACTGGCTACCCTGACAGCAATTCAGAACCGTGTGAAGAGAAAGATGGCAGAGAAAGGACAGAATGTTGATAAGATTCAGTCCGGTTGCAGTGTAGACTGTGCAGCATGTGGTGACAGTGGATGTTCTCACCGTTTCTATGATGCGCAGGCAGGGGATAAAGTAGGCAAGGAGGATAAGGAGAATGGCTGAGACAATAAAGGATCTGCTTGTCATTTTAATCGGCTCTTCACTGGTCAGTAACGTAGTATTGAGTCAGTTCCTGGGCTTATGTCCTTTCCTGGGTGTATCCAAGAAAGTAGATACAGCAGTTGGTATGGGTGGTGCAGTTGTATTTGTCATTACTCTTGCCAGTGCGGTGGCGGCAGCGATTTATAAATTTATTCTGGTTCCATTGGATATTACATATTTGCAGACTATCGTTTTCATTCTGGTTATTGCAGCGCTGGTACAGTTCGTGGAAATGTTCCTGAAGAAATATGTGCAGGGCTTGTATCAGGCACTTGGTGTATATCTGCCGCTGATCACAACGAACTGCGCTGTGCTGGGTATCGCATTGACGAATGTACAGAAGAATTATGGCATCCTCTACAGTATCGTCAGCGGTTTTGCAACGGCAGCCGGTTTCCTGATCTCGATTACGATTCTTGCGGGCATCAGAGAGAAAATGGAATACAATGATATCCCTGAGTCATTCAAAGGAATGCCTATCGTTATGATCACAGCCGGATTGATGGCTATTGCATTCTGTGGATTCTCAGGATTGTTATAGGAGGGGTTGAGTATGAATATAACAGCGATTATAACGGCAGTTGTTGTTGTGGCAGGACTCGGTCTGCTCTTAGGTCTGTTCTTGGTGCAGCGGGTATCTGGTTCAAGGTAGATGTAGATGAGAAGGAACAGCAGGTATTGGCATCACTTCCGGGGAATAACTGTGGTGGATGCGGATATCCCGGATGCTCCGTCTGGCTGCTGCTATCGCAAAAGGCGAAGCACCGGTAAATGCCTGTCCTGTAGGTGGCGAGAAGGTAGGGAAAAGTCATAGCAGAGATCATGGGTGTGGAAGCTGGAGAAAGCAGGCGGATGACAGCTTTTGTAAAATGCGCCGGAACCTGTGAGAAGACTTCCCTTAACTATGAATACACAGGTGTGGAAGACTGTACCATGGTACAGTTTGTCCCGGATGGGGGCGCCAAGTCATGCAGCCACGGCTGTCTGGGATTTGGCACCTGCGTAAAAGCGTGTCCTTTTGGAGCTATCTCTATTCAGAATGGCATTGCAGTGGTAGACAAGGAAAAATGTAAAGCCTGCAGCAAGTGTATTGCAGCATGTCCGAAACATCTGATTGAACTGATTCCGTATGATGCAAAGCATGTCGTAGCATGCAGCTCCAAGGATAAAGGACCTGTTACCATGAAAGCATGTCAGACAGGTTGTATTGGCTGTGGACTCTGTGTAAAGGTATGTCCAAGCCAGGCGATTACCGTGACAGATTTCCATGCACATATTGATCAGGATAAGTGTACCGGATGTGGCGCATGTAAAGAGAAAATGTCCAAAGAAAGCAATTATATAGATTTTTTATATGAGAGAGGCACAGCTTATGACGGCTGTGCCTTTTGTTTTTGCAAAGGGTATGATATGATAGCAGTAAAATGTACTTTCGGAATGCTTCGTTTGAAGGAGATTCCGAGAGTACATTAAATAAATATGGAGGTATATCGAGATGATGGAAATGGAGAAGTATTTGGAAACAATCGAAGAAGTGATTGCCAAAAAGGCAAATATAAGGATACCTGGGAATCTCTTCAACAGTATAGAGTACCTGACTGGTATGAAGATGTGAAATTTTGGCATTTTTATTCATTGGGGCATTTTTCTCAGTGCCGGCATTTGCAAATGAATGGTATTCAAGAAATATGTACATACAGGGAAGTCCTGAATATGAGCATCATATTAAGACCTATGTCTGCACAGAAGGATTTCGGATATAAGGATTTTATTCCAATGTTCAAAGCAGAGAACTTCCACGCAGAGGAATGGGCTGCCTTATTTTTAAGGAAGCTGGTGCACAGTATGTCATGCCTGTAGCAGAACATCATGACGGATTCCCAGATGTATGACAGTGAATTATCAGAATGGAATGCTGCCAATATGGAATAGAGAGATGTACTGGGAGAACTGTACACTGCATTTGACAAACAGGGACTGGTAAAATGTGCATCCAGCCACAGAGTAGAGCACTGGTTCTTTATGGGACATGGCAAGGACTTCGATTCTGATATCAAAGAGCCATTGAAACGAGGAGATTTCTATTGGCCAGCCATGGAAGAGAAAGAGCATTATGATTCTTTCTCCATACCTACACCGACCAAAAGAATTCCTGGATGACTGGCTGTGCCGCTGTTTGTGAGCTGGTAGACAAATACAGACCGAAAGTTGTCTATTTCGACTGGTGGATTCATCACAACAGTGTGAAACCATATTTGAGAAAGTTCGCTGCTTATTATTACAATCGCGCTGAGGAATGGGGAGAGGGAGTTGTCATTAACTACAAGCATGATGCATTTGCCTTTGGAACGGCAGTGTGCGATATTGAACGTGGGCAGCTTGCAGATGTGAAACCTTATGTATGGCAGACAGATACAGCAGTTGCCAAGAATTCTTGGTGTTATACCGTAAATAATGAATATAAAACACCAGTACAGATCGTACAGGATCTGGTTGATATTGTAAGCAAAAATGGCAGACTTCTATTAAATATCGGACCTAAGGCAGATGGCTCCATCCCGGAAGAAGACAGACAGGAATATTCTGTTAAAAATCGGTGAATGGATGAAAGTGAATGGAGAAGCAGTCTATGGAGCTAAAATGTGGCGCAAGTCAGCAGAAGGACCTACGAAGATACAGGAAGGTCAGTTTGCAGATTCAGAGGCGAAGCCATATACAGCAGAAGATATCCGCTTCACAGTAAATCATGGCTGTATCTATGCCTTTTGCCTGAATATGAAGGGAAAAAGACAGCATATGCATAAAGTCTCTTGCTGAGACAAAGGACATGAGCAAGACGGATTTCAGTGGAATCATTCGTGGAATTGAAGTCCTGGGAGAAAAGAGGCACCTCAGTGGACGAGAGAGATCAGGGACGGCTTGAAGATAAAGACCAAAATGATAGATCATAACTATCCTGTAGTGTTTAAGATTTCTGTGAATTAGGCAGTTTCCCTTTTACGTGTACTAATTTAACAATTTTACAAATAGTCAGAAAAATATTGAAAAATACAAAAATATAATATATAATTCAAATTGTAAAAGAGTTATGTTAATGCGTAAAAGGGGAGACGGTTATCATGAAATATATGGCAGATGATTATGAGCAGGATCAGGGACTCTAATATGACTCTGATTTATATGGCGCTTATCATGTCAACAGTGATACTGGTGGTAGTTGGGATGATGTTTCTGGTGAATAAACCAACAAGAAGCAGTTCCAGTGGCAGCCATGCACAGCAGATTGCAGCTGCAAGAGAGAATAATCAGACACAGGCTATGGTTGACAGCGTGAAAGCGTTAGTATCAGGCAGTACATTGACCTCTAATCAGCTGGATATCTGGAATCTTCCGGATACCGGAAGAGAGACACAGGAGATCGTGAATGATGGTAAGAATGGAACAGTAACCAATCAGACGACAGGGGAAACTGTTATAGAGGGCAATAAAGAGGTAGACTCTGATAAAACAGCAGATACCCTGGCACAGGGCAAGACAGAAGTCTACGATATGACCAAGAAGGAATCCATGCAGGATGAAGATGCACTGGATGATGGTAAACATACGTTGGTAACTTATCAGGATGGCAGCACAGAATGGGTGGAAATCAATGATAAGCTCAAGACGAATACGTATGATACTTCCAAGTTCGTTTACCAGAGTCCTGAAATGAAATATTTTGTGAATGGTAAGCAGGCATCCTGGTTTGGTGTGGATCTGTCCAGTGAGCAGGGAATCGTTGATTTTGAGAAGCTCAAAAGAGCCGGAGTTGACTATGTAATGATTAAAGTAGGCGGCAGAGGGTACAGCAGCGGCAATATTGTGTTGGACAGTTCATTTAAGGACTATATGAACGGCGCTAAGAATGCCGGTCTGGGGAATCGGTGTATATTTCTACCACAGGCAGTAGATAAAAATGAGATATATGATGAAGCTGACACGCTTCTGGAGCTGATTAAGGATTATCCGGTAAATTACCCTGTAGTATTCGATATGGAAAGTATAGACGGAGATATGGCAAGAACAGATGCACTGGATGTTTCCGCACGTACGGAGCTGGCGAGAGTATTCCTAAAGACAATCAAGGAGAATGGATATACACCAATGCTCTATGGCAACAAGGAGTGGCTTGTGACGAAACTCAATCTGGAGAAGCTGCAGGACTATGATGTATGGCTTTCACAGGAAGCAGATACACCGGATTATCCATATGCATATACCATGTGGCAGTATACGCAAAAAGGCTCTATCAGCGGTATTTCAGGAAATGCACGACTGAATGTGAGCCTGATAGATTACTCTAAGAAGTAATTGTATATTTTATCTGAAATCTTTAAACGGGCATAAATATCAGCATAGACGGCGGGCGAGAGTCCCTCAAGGTAATTTGGGGTGTAATTTCTTGTCACGCCGTTTTTGCGTAGAATATCAATGGCTTTGTTATAGGCAATGGCAGCCTCGTCCTCTGTAGCGTAGGTGCCGATTATGTAGTAGCCCGGCAGATTAATACGGGCTTTGTAGCGTGTTCTGCCTTTTGACTCGATGCGAAGTACACCTTGATAACGATTGATAATTTTCAGATTCGCACTGCGAAAATCCGTCTCATCACCATTTAAAAAGACATAATCCCGTCCTGGAACGCTGTAACTGCGAATACCGTGGCGGTTAAGAATATTGAGCTGCATACCATAATCTGCTACAAAAAGATGTTCTCCACGTTTCATGATTTTGTGGGATGAGTAGAAGAACAGATTATCAATATCGAATTTAAGAACATAAGAGGGAGATAAATAATAATAGAAGAATTTGCCACGCACATAGATAGGGGTAGCAAAATAAAGTCCGTTATCCCTGAAATTCAACAAAATGACCCATTTTTCAAAAAGGCAGTGCGCAGGTATTTTCATAGGAATCTATTGTGTCTGTCTCACTTCTAAGCAGACGATCTGCTTCTTCATATGCCCGGTTGGCAGAATCTTCCGTATCAAAGCTTCCAAGGCTGATGTGCTTCCTACGATAAGTGATAGATGCACGATAATATATGGAATTGTCTTTTTTCTGGCGAGATATACGCCCTTTAACATTGCATTCATGGAAAATATTATAGCATAGTTTATGTCCCTGGTCATGTAATTGCATGTATTTTCTTCCCATAAGATGAATACACTAATAAAAGGACATGTTATGATGTGCTTTTTGTGGCAGCAGAAAAGAGGACATTATGTATCAGAAAAATTATGTGCTTTTGTTGGTTTCCATGGTTATATGTACGATAATGCTGTGGTTCTCCAGGGTGTATATGGTACAGGGGGAAGAGAAGGATACAGAGCAGACAGCAGCCCATTGTGTGGACATGCAGGGATATGAGACTTCTTCTGAATGCAGAAATATTACATTAGGGGTATTGGAACCGGCTTATGTGATCAACGTATCCGCAGAAGATGTAGAAGTATTAATGCGTATTGTAGAGGCGGAAGCCGGAGGAGAGGACCGTAAAGGGAAATTACTTGTAGCCAATGTGGTAATCAACCGGGTAAAAGACAGTCATTTCCCGGATACGGTCACGCAGGTCGTAATTATCCATTCTGCCTTACCTTATGACAACTGCTGCAAAGAAAAACCATGTAAAGAATGAAATTGTTATTTTAACAGCAACTTCCGGTGATACCGGAAAAGCTGCTTTAGCAGGATTTGCAGACGTTCCTGGTACTAAGATTATTGTATTCTATCCAAAGAATGGTGTCAGCCCGATTCAAAAGAAGCAGATGGTTACCCAGAAAGGGGCAAATACACATGTAGTTGGTATTCATGGTAACTTTGACCAGGCACAGACCGGCGTTAAGAAAATGTTTTCTGATAAAAACTGGCAGAATTAATGGACAAAGCCGGATATCAGTTTTCCTCTGCTAACTCCATTAATATCGGACGTCTTGTTCCTCAGATTGTTTATTATGTATATGCATATGCAAAATTATATGAAAATGGTGCAATTGCAAAAGATGAAAAGATTAATGTTGTAGTTCCAACCGGTAACTTCGGAAATATCTTAGCAGCTTTCTATGCAAAGAACTTAGGACTTCCGATTGCAAAATTAATCTGTGCTTCCAATGAGAACAAAGTATAAGCTCTGCGATGAAGCAGTAGAATATCAGACAGCTTCCGTATGTATTCCTCCCACATATATCAAGCGTGTACATGATAAGTATCAGGACAGGATCAATATCTGTACAGTAGTCGGCTTCCCTCTGGGATACAGTGTGACTTCTGCAAAGGTAGCAGAGGTTGAGCAGGCATTGAAGGATGGCTGCAACGAGATTGATATGGTCGTAAATATCTCTGATGTAAAGAACGGAGATTATGATAAGGTAGAAGAAGAGATCAGAACATTGAAAAAGGCATGTGGTAATCATATTCTGAAGGTTATCATTGAGACCTGCTATCTGACAGAGGATGAGAAGATCGCTATGTGCAAGGCTGTAACAAATGCAGGAGCTGATTATATCAAGACTTCCACAGGCTTTGGCACAGGAGGAGCTACAATCGAAGATATCAGATTATTCAAGCAGCATATCGGTCCTGATGTTAAGATGAAGGCAGCAGGCGGCGTTAAGTCCAAGGACGATCTGATCATGTTCCTCGAAGCTGGCTGTGACAGAATCGGAACTTCTTCTGCAGTAGGTCTTTTAAAGGGCGAGCAGGCTAAAGGATATTAATGAGATAAAGAAGGCATAAAAATGAGTATTTATAAGACAAGAATTGAACAGATGAAGGAACTTCTGGCAAAAGAGGGAATTGATTTCTATCTGGTTCCTACAGCAGATTTCCATAATTCTGAGTATGTAAATGATTATTTTAAAGTTAGAAAAAGTTCTTATCAGGGTTTACAGGTTCTAACGGAACTCTGGTGATCAGTAAGAAAGAGACAGGTCTTTGGACAGACGGAAGATATTTTGTACAGGCTGAGAAAGAGCTCGCCGGTTCAGGAATTGTTCTGTATCGTATGGCAGAGGAGGGTGTTCCTACCATTGAGGAATATCTTGACCAGAATGTGACAGAAGGACAGACAATCGGCTTTGACGGAAGAGTTGTGGATGCAACCTTCGGTAAGAAGCTGGAGACTATGCTGGCTGACAGACATGTGAAGTTCGCATATGAGAAGGATGTTGCAGATGCATTATGGAATGACAGACCTGCAATGCCAGCAACCAAGGTATGGGCAGTACCTGAGAATATTACAGGTAAGACTGCACAGGAGAAGTTATTACAGGTTCGTGCCGAAATGAAGAAGGAGAAGGTAGCGCATCTTCTTATTTCCAAACTGGATGATATCATGTGGCTTTACAATATTCGTGCCAATGATGTGGACTGCAATCCGGTAGCGTTATCCTATACCTTTATTTCTGAGGATGAGGCAGTGCTTTTCATTCAGAAGGAAGCGCTGATAGACGAAGTAAAGACAGTATTTTGACAAGTATGGTATTATCTGCAGGGATTATACGGAAATTGTACCTTTTATCAAAGAAGTAAAGCCTGCAGGCAAGATCGGACTTTCCTTCCATGAAGTGAATTATCTGCTCTATAAGCTGTTAGGACAGCGTGGAGAGCTTAAGGATATGGAGAACCCGACTACTTTGTTCAAGGCTGTAAAGAATTCTGTAGAGCTGGAGAACCTGAGAAAATATTACCTCTTGGACAGCGTGAAGCTGACGAAATTCCTGTTCTGGATGAAGAAGAATGTTGGCAAGATTACTATGGATGAATACAGTGTAGCCATGAAGCTTGACAGCATGAGAGAGCTGAATAGACGGCTTCTTTGAATTATCTTTCCCTACGATCAGTGCCTACAAGGAAAATGCAGCAATGATGCATTACAGCGCGACCGAAACAGATAAGAAGAACATAGAGCCGGAAGGACTGTATCTGGTAGATTCCGGCGGACAGTATGTCGGAGGCACTACAGATGTGACCAGAACGATTGCATTAGGACCTGTTACTGATACGATGAAGAAGCATTTCTCCAAGACTGCATGCGGTATGCTTCGTCTGGCTGATACAAGATTTTTATATGGCTGTACCGGTAAGAATGTAGATATCATGGCACGTGAGCCACTGTGGGAGTGCTACATTGACTATAAATGTGGTACAGGCCATGGAATCGGCTATATTCTGAACGTGCATGAAGGCCCTCAGAATATCAGATGGCGCTTCAACCCTGGTGTGAAGGAAGCTGTTCTGGAAGAGGGTATGATCGTATCTGATGAACCGGGTGTATACATTGAAGGAAGTCATGGTATCAGAATCGAGAACATTCTTGAAGTCGTAAAGGAAGAGAAGAATGGTGACGGCCAGTTCATGGCATTCAGACATCTGACTTATGTGCCGGTTGATCTGGATGTGATCGATACACAGTATATGGAGCCATCTGATGTGCGTAAGCTGAATGCTTATCATGCAGAGGTATATAAGAGATTATCTCCTTACTTCGAAGGGGAAGAGCTCGAAATGCTTAAGAAGGCTACAAGGGCTGTATAAAAAGTCACGGCGATGAAGTTCGCCTGATATAGATTAAATCAAGAAAACACAAACATTTCATACGAAGCCACACTCTCGTCCCGTTGTTCATGCAGCGGACGCGTAAGGTTGCAGGCGTTTGACAGCACCTGCGACCTAAGCGCCGGCTTTCGCAAAGGGGCTTCTTAACGAAATGTTTGTGTTTTCTTGCGTTTTACAATGGGGAGGCGAACTTCGTCGCCTGTGTATTGCGGATATATCTTAAAGAAACCTTAATAATTTTACATCTTTAATATTCATAAATTTTTCGGTACACTAACAATAGATTAGAAAGAGCGCGCGAATTTGATCAAATGCTGGAAAGGCAATGGGGGATGAATAATGTACAACATACTGGTATGTGATGATGAGAAGGATATTGTGTCAGCTTTGAGGATATATCTGACAGCAGAGGGGTTATCGGGTATATGAGGCTGGGAATGGGCGTGAGGCGCTGGAATATCTGGCGAAAGAGGATATTCATCTGGTGCTGATGGATATTATGATGCCAGAGATGGATGGAATCACGGCAATGGTTAAGATACGTGAGCAGAGTAATGTTCCTGTTATTCTGCTGACTGCCAAGAGTGAAGATACAGACAAGATTCTGGGGCTGAATATCGGAGCGGATGATTATGTAACGAAGCCTTTTTAACCCGGTGGAGCTGCAGGCAAGGGGTGAAATCACAGCTGAGACGGTATATGCAGCTTGGAGGTGGCAGTGTCAGAAAGGAAGTGCTGACTATGGGAGGCATCGAACTGGATGACCGCGCCAAGGAGGTAACACTGGATGGCGATAAGGTGGCTCTGACCAGAACGGAGTATGACATTCTGAAGCTGCTGATGGAGAATCCCGGTAAAGTCTTTTCTCCAACGCAGATCTATACACAGGTATGGAAGGATAATCCATACGGCGCCGAGAATACAGTTGCCGTACATATCAGGCATCTGCGTGAAAAGATAGAGTACAACCCGGCAGAGCCCCGATACCTGAAAGCAGTGTGGGGACGCGGCTACAAGATGGGCGACTAATCAGAGCCATGCAAATGGGGTGCTGATTAGTCGTCGATGATAGGTTATCAAACAATAGGATGGTGTGGAAAATTTATGAATAAGATAAAAGGTTCTTTCATTGTAAAAATGATCGCATGGGTGGTCCCTGGTAGTCAGTACATGTATGTTTCTGTTCAGTGTCGTTGGGATATTCTGGATGGAAAGCAATGGCTTTTTTCAGTGAAAAAATATGATGATATCCGCAAGAATATGCATGAGGATGTAAGCGGGCAATACTCCTCAATTGTTATGATGAACTACCAAAACGGAGAAAGTGATAAAACAAAGGAATATTTTGCTGATAAAAGTTTCAGATACGGAATTATAGAGGATAAGAACTGGGATGATAAGAAGCTGAACAGTGCCCATATATATCTGGAGCGCAATTTTACAAAAGACAGTAAATGCGGATGATCTGTACAAATCACAGTGGACTTTGGGTGATGATACGTATATTGAACTGGTAGATAATGGTTTGCTTGGCAGCTACCAGTATTATATGAATAGAAATGGTAAGACTTATTATGCAGATAGAATCTGTTATGATACTAAGGGTGGTGTTTTCTATTATCGTGCAGATGGCAGATATTATCCGGTGGATGTAGTCAGTATCTATGTGTCTGCCACTTTGCCAGATGGTTCTACAGAGGATTTTGTATTGGATTTTACTTATGATACGGATTCCGGTAAATACATAAGTAATGCTAAGGAAATGTATGAAGATGTATATTATGCTTCTAATACAATTTCAGACTATGAAACAGCAGTAATATATGAAGAAATTGATACATCAGTGGAAGCTTCTGCATTACAGGCAGAATCTGAGACGACGTATGAAGCCGGATACTCAGATGATGATGGGACGCAGTGGCTCAGGATACAGTATGATGATGCAGCATGGAGCATTCTCAATGGGAATGAGAAGCTGACTTTCGATCAGCTGGATAATACAGGACTTTCTTATGATAAATGGCAATCCGTACAATTCAGTGACGTCAGAGAACTGCAGGGCTCCGAGCTTGCGTTGATTGATTCAGGCAAAATATCCAAGAGTCTGTTTGTGAAGGATGTGGAGACGTATCTTGACAGTAATTATACCTTACATGTTTATGAGAAGGAGACTGCATACTGGGTGGTATCCTATGTAGATGAAGAGGTATTAACGCAGGAGAAGCTGGCATTTGAAGAGAGCATAGCGGGAAAGGATTTTACAGGTAAATTATTTACGATTCTGACAGACCGGGAAGCTGATAAATATGTGCTGTATGACGTCTTGTTGGAAATGACATATGCCCAAAAAGACGGGATATTTACACAGATGATCTGCATGTTTGTGTTGGCATTGGGCAGCTTCGTATTCCTGATGTGCGGAGCAGGGCATAGACGCAATCGGGAAGGGATTGTCCTTACTTTTGCAGATAAAGTACCCTTGGACATTGCATTTGCAGGCATGGCAGTAGTGATTACCTGCGCACTTGGAATGATGAGTGTATTTGCAAGGTCATTATCCGTGGTTCCAGCGGTATATCTGTCAGTATTTGCAGGAATTATTGCATTTTGTGTGTTCATAGGATTTTTACTGAGCTTTGCAGTGCGTATCAAGAATGGAAAGTGGTGGAAAAATACCATTCTGTATCGGGTATTTTCACTGATTCGCAGATTGGCTGGCAGTATGCTGCACCACATTGGTCTGTGGGCTAAGGTGATTCTCATTTTTGGCGGCTGGACATTGGTTGAACTGTTCTTTATGATCGGAATGGATGATTATGATGCTGCGATTGGGTTATTTATATTGGGTAAAATGGTGGAAGCAGCAGTACTGCTGAAGTAGTTACAATGCAGCTCTATCAATTACAGGTTGGCAGCAGAAAGCTTGCGCAGGGTGACTTCTCACAGAAAATCAATACAGGCAGAATGTTCTGGGAATTTAAGAAGCATGGAGAGATCACGAATGTATCACATGATATTAAGACACCATTAACATCAATCATTAATTACGTGGCTCTGCTGGAAAAGACACAGAGATACAGGATGAGACACAGAGAGAATACCTGGATGTACTCAAAAGGCAGTCAGCACGATTAAAGAAGCTGATTGAGGACCTCATCGAAGCCTCAAGGCTTCAACAGGTAATTTGCCTGTTAATGAAGAAGACCTGGAGGCAGATGTATTCCTGACGCAGATAGCAGGTGAATTTGAGGAAAAGCTGGCTGCAAGCGGGCTGGGAGCTGATCCTGAATAAACCGGAAGGAACAGTTCATGTCAGTGCGGATGGCAGACATTTATGGAGAGTTGTGGATAACTTAATGAACAATATCTGTAAATATGCACTGCCTAATTCCCGTGTATATGTGAATCTGGAAGAAACAAAAATGAAGTTACAATGACTTTCAGAAATATTTCCAGGTATCCGCTTAAATATCACCAGTGACGAACTGATGGAGCGTTTTGTGAGGGGCGACAGCTCCAGAAATACCGAAGGCAATGGTCTTGGATTGTCGATTGCAAGCAGCCTGATGGAGCTGATGAAAGGCAAACTGAAGCTATATGTAGATGGTGATTTATTTAAGGTCGTATTGGAGTTCCCTAAAATAGAAGAGTAAATAATAGAGAAACAGGAGAGGTGCTTTTATACATTCTCTTCTGTTTTGTGCTATTTATATTATATAATACGTAAATCATTTCGTTCATTGTATTTCTATTCTTCACATGGTAAAATATTTGACAGGTGTTTGCAAATGGAATATTTCAAGGAGGAGAGTGTAGTGGATATTTCAATTATAGGTGGTTCAGATGGACCTACTTCTATTTTTCTGGCGGGGAAGGTTGGCTTTCTTGGATCAATATATTCGGACTGATCATTGTTGCGTTATTACTGATACCTAATATCATATATGCATTCAGGTTTCGCGGTGTGGAGAATCAATGCAGAAGCAGTGCAATGAATAAGCTGGAGCAGATTGGCAGATATGGCTGTATGTTCCTGATGATATTTAATATTGGCATATTGGAATTCAGCTTCTCATCCATAGGCATGTTTCTGTTCTATACAGTGGGAAATGTTGTATTATTGATAGTGTACTGGATTATCTGGATGCTTTTTTTTTCAGAAGCAGGATAACTGGAAACGCATGGCGTTAGCAATAATTCCTACAGTTTTATTTCTGATATCGGGAATAGCATTACGACATATCTTGCTTATCATTATGGCAGTGATATTCGGAATAGGACATATTTATGTGACCAAAGCCAATATGACTACAGAAGAACAGGTGGGTTAGGAGATGCAGATGAAGAAGACAATGATAATATTATTTTCAATCTTCGCAGCAGTAGGGATTGCGATGATTGTAGGAAGCTTTGTTTTATTACATGCGATGAATCAGTTTGAAGAGAATGCAGATGAAGTACCGGGCGTTATCACGGACATTAAGGAGCATTACGATTCTGATGATAAGGTCAGCCATGATGTGTGTGAAGTTCTGGTATGATGGTGAGAAGTATGAGGATAGAAGAATCAGCAGTTACAGCTCGGAGATGTATATTGGTGAAGAAATTACATTATTGTACAACCCTGCTTATCCAAACAGACTGGATGTAAAAGGAACAAAAGTACTGGCTGTTTGGAATTTTATGTGGGATGGGGAGCTATTTTCCTGCTTGTAGGCAGTGTTTACCCTGTGAATATGATTATAAAGAGCATTAAAAAGAAAACCTGCTTCGCAATGGAATGGCATTGAGCGCAACTGTTGAGGAAATCAGATGGGATACCTCTCTGACAGTGATGGGCAGGCATCCTTATGTGATTATCTGTTCTTATCATAATCCGGTAAAGATGTCACATATCGCTTTAAGAGTGAGGGGATATGGACGAACCCGGAAGAAGTCTATCCAGTGGGAAGTTCCATTGAGGTCATGGTGGATGTGAATAACTATAAGAACTATTATGTGAAAGCTCAGGAAAAGATATCTGAGAAAAATTGTGGATTATACCTAAAATTTTTGTATAAAAATACAAATTATACAAAAAAGGCAAATACTTTATTGACATAACGTGAGAAAGTGATATACTTCATATTAAGTTTTACAGACAAACCGATGAGGAAGAGAAGTAGGCATATGTAACTTTTACAGAGAGCTGCGGTTGGTGGAATGCAGTAGAGGATTATGGTGAATGGACTTTCGAGGCTGACCTGAACTACAGTAGGCGTCAGCGGGATGCGGACCGTTATCAATCCGACATGTATGATAGTACATGAACAGAGTGGGCTTTTTATAGCCAAATTGAGTGGCAACGCGATAATAAGAATTATTACCGTCTCAAATAGTAGTAATACTGTTTGGGGCGGTTTTTAGTTTGTCTGGGACTAACACAGTTACATATCAATTATTGTAACTATTCAGAACCCCATGCGCAAAATCGCTGTTTCACAGCTTTCTTTTGCTTATGTGGTTACTTCGCCATATAAATTGTGTCAAATATGCTTATAAATAAGCATATTCTGACTCAATTTGCATGGCTCTGAATATCATCAAACAGGAGAGGTAGAAGTTATGAGAAAAGAAGTTAGCAGCAATCACATTAGCAGCAATTACAGCAATGAGCATGATGACAGGATGTGGGTCACAGAAGACAGACGGTTATACAATCGGTATTTCACAGTTCGCAGAGCATGGTTCTCTGGACAACTGCAGGGAAGGTTTCCTTGCAGGCCTGGAAGAGGAAGGAATCAAGGAAGGCGAGAATCTGACAGTAATGTATGATAATGCACAGACAGATACAGGTACAGCAAGCACAATTGCAGATAAATATGTATCCAGTAAAGTAGATATGATTTGTGCCATTGCAACACCAAGTGCCATGAGCGCATATAATTCCTGTATGAATACAGACATTCCTGTTATCTATACAGCAGTATCTGACCCAGTCAGTGCAGGCCTGGCAAAAGAGGACGGTACATCAGTAGGCAACATCACAGGAACAAGTGATGCACTTGCAGTATCCGAGCAGTTAGAGATGATTCGTCAGGTGTTACCGGATGCCACTAAGATTGGTATTCTGTATACAACAAAGTGAAGCCAATTCAGTAAGTACAATTGAAGAATACAAGAAATATGCACCTGATTATGGATTTGAAATTGTGGAAAGTGGAATCAATGTGCAGGCTGATGTAGAAATGGCAGCAGTAAATCTTGCAGGTAAGGTTGACTGTATCAACAATCTGACAGATAATACAGTTGTAAATGCATTACAGACTGTAATCAATGCAGCAACTCAGGCTGGCATTCCGGTATTCGGTTCAGAAGTGGAACAGGTCAAGGCAGGCTGTGTAGCTTCCATGGGATTAGAATATTTTGAACTTGGCAAGCAGACAGGCAGGATGGCAGCGAAAGTATTGAAGGGTGAAGCAAAGGCATCTGATATGAATTATGAAGTAATCTCAGAGCCAAGCTTATATGTAAATACAGCAGCTGCACAGAAAATAGGTCTTACTTTGCCTGATGGCTTTGCAGATGGAGCATATCAGTCATTTGATGAAATAATTGTAGAATAATTACGAATAAAAATACGTTCGGGGGTAGCATTGTGACACTGGTTTTAAGCGTTTTAGAGCAGGGCATGATATATGCGGTCATGGCATTGGGAATTTATATTACATATAAGATACTGGATTTTCCAGATTTGACAGTAGACGGAGGTTTTCCATTAGAGCAGCACTTACCTGTGCATTGATAACAGCAGGATTTAATCCGTTCCTGACGATTCTGGTATCTTTTGTGGCAGGTGCTGTAGTAGGCATTCTGACAGGATTAATCCATGTAAAAGCTCAAAGTCAGAGATCTGTTGTCCGGTATTATCATGATGACAGCATTATATACGGTCAATCTGCAGATTGCAGGAAGAGCCAATCTTCCTATTTACAATTTTGATACGATATTTGACAATCGTGTCATAAATGCTATTTTCCCTGAATCCATAGGAAGATACCGTACAGTGATCATTATTTTGATCATTACGGTAATTACCAAGCTTTTTATTAGACTGGTATATGAATACCAAGTCCGGATTCCTGCTTAGAGCTGTCGGGGATAATGACACGATTGTCACTTCTTTGGGAGTAGATAAAGGAATGGTTAAGATCATAGGGTTATCCATAGCCAATGGACTGGTTGCCATGGGTGGATGTATCTATGCACAACAGCAGAGATTCTTTGATATTTCCATGGGAACAGGTACTATGGTAATCGGTCTGGCAAGTGTTATTATCGGAACGAGTCTTTTGAAGAATCTGACTTTCCTGAAAGTAACAACGACAGTTGTGATTGGTTCCATCATTTATAAGGCATGTGTTGCACTGGCACTCAGCCTTGGTTTCCCATCTAACTATCTCAAGATGATAACAGCAGTGCTGTTCTTAGGAATCCTTGTATTCAGCATGGATAGAAAGAAGAAGGTGAAGAATCGTGCTTGAATTAAAAATATCAGTAAATATTATAATCCGGGTTCGGTCAATGAAATGTGCCTTTTTCAGGACTTTAACCTGACAATCAGGGATCATGAATTCGTATCTGTAGTAGGTTCTAATGGCTCTGGCAAGACCTAATTGCTTAATATTATCTGTGGGAGAATTGGTGTAGACAGTGGCAATATCATTGTGAATGGAACAGATATTACGGGTAAGAAGGATTTTTTAAGACAGCGTAAGATAGGCCGCGTTTATCAGGACCCGTCCAAGGGAACCTGTTCTTCCATGAACATTCTGGAGAATATGTCTCTGGCGGATAATAAAGGGAAAAGGCTATGGACTTACCAAAGGTGTCAACAAAGCCAGAATTGAAGAATACAGAGAGAGCCTCAAACAGCAATCTGGGACTGGAAGATAAGCTTTATACCAAAGTTGGCTCCCTGTCCGGAGGACAGAGACAGGCATTGGCTTTATTAATGTCTACAATGACACCGATAGAATTCCTGATTCTTGATGAGCATACAGCAGCATTGGATCCTAAGACAGCAGAGTTATTATGGAGCTTACGGACAAAATTGTGCGTGAGAAGAAGGTTACGACAATTATGGTAACGCATAATCTCCGTTATGCAGTAGAATATGGTGATCGTATTCTGATGATGCATCAGGGTAATGCAGTACTGGATAAGGCAGGAGAAGAGAAAAAGGCAATCAATACGGAAGAAATTATGGGCATTTTTAACCGTATCAGTGTAGAATGCGGTAATTAGCAGCTTGAGGCAGGAGAGTGATTGAAAATGATCACATTAAATGACTATCTGTATTCCGGGGACACAGTTCTTCGGATTCTACAGAAATACATAGCGGATTTAAAAGTAGAAGCAGACAGAAATCGTAATGAAATCGACCGGGTTCATTGCGATTTTCTGTCGCAGATAGAGGGGGATGCTGGAGCATAATGAATTTCTGACAGCCCAGTCTCAGAAGATTCGCGATTTTTACAAATATATGGCAAAAGAATATCCATATCTGTCTTTTTACCTTCAAGGGAAGAATTAAATCCCTGATTCGGGCAGAGTCGAAGTTTAATGGATATATAGTGGAATATATTTATGATTATTATAAGGAACACCAGACATACCCGGAGCTGGAGGATTTAAAGGAACGTCTGGTATGCTTCCGGGATCTGATTGCGTACCGCATTGTGGTGTCGATTCCACGCTGCCATCTAAAGGAGGGGCAGACCGTGAAACAGGAAATCAGGTATTTGTATGAGATTGCCAATGTTCTTCCCGGTTTCCTGGAAGAGAGAGGATTTGTACCGGAGCTTGCCAAGGGTGTGAAAGAGTACCTCTCCTTTACTTGATGATTCTGTGAGACCATATTACAGAGACTATATTACAGGGAAAATCTTCTGATGGATACCGCTCATTGCATATTACTTTCTATGATAACAGCGCCGGATGCTATGTAGAGATGCAGATTCGTACGAAAAGATGGATGATGAGGCAGAGATAGGCCAGCCAATCATTATCGCCTATGAGAAAAGACAGCAGAATGAGGCGTGCCAGAAGAGATGAAATCCCGGAAGGCGAATGTATCTATTTTGACGAAGCATATGAAAAGAGGAATGAAGCTACAGCAGCTGCAGCTGGCAGAACTGGATGTAAATATGTTTGCGGCAATCAATAACAGCCCTGATTAACGATGGCTGTGGACTGTATCGTGGAAGATTGATTTTGCCTTACGAACATTTGTCAAGGTTTCAAAATGATCTTATTGATTAGAAATAAGTCAAGTGAAATTTGTGAAAAATATGCGTAAAATTTTATTTTCGTCAGTTTGCATGAAAATGATAAAACGTCTCATGTTAGGTTGATATTTTATGTAACAGGGGATATAATAAGGTTAATCTGGAATGTGCGATAACTCTTGTTATTTTGAACCTACATCACTTTAAACGGGATTCCTATTATTACCTGATTGATGTCAAGCCCCCATTTGGTCAGGGAAGGCAGAGAAAGGTTGCGGTCGCCCACCTAGCAGTTAGCTAGGAGTCAAAATACAGGAGCCGGCATTTTGGGGACAACGAAAGAAAAAAGCAGCCTTTGCGGGCTGCTTTTTTTGCTGGAAGAAAGTTTAGGGCACTCGCTGGCGGATACCCAGAGAGTGTTTTAGCTACAATGAAATCAGGTAACTTTGAGTATTGGTGAGGGAGATACAAAATGATTGGAATATATGATTGTTTTGGCTATGGTTCGGGATATGATGTCTCTTTTGAAGAAAGGTACAAATTGATTAGAAAAGCGGGATTTGATTGTGTAATGTTATGGTGGAGCGATCAGTTTGGCAGAGGAGGCGGTTATCAAGAGTATGTAAGACTAGCCAGAAGTGCAGGGTTATATGTAGAAAATATCCATGCTCCTGTGCATGAACAGAATAATCTGTCACTGGATAATTTAAGTGGAGAAGGTTTATTTCAAAGTTATCTACAATGTGTAGCGGATTGCTGTGAATATGATATACCAACCATGGTGATACATTTGCCAAATGATAATAATCCTTTAAATCAAATAGGAATCAGGCGGTTGGCTGAGCTTATAAACAAGGCAGAACAAAAGAATATTCAGATTGCTTTTGAAAATTTAAGTAACATTAAAAAATTTGAAAATGGTGTTAAATAGATTCACTTCAAATAACGTAGCTATTGTTATGATAGTTGTCATCATATAAATTATGCACCAGATGAAGATTTGTTAGGAATGTATGGAAATCGGCTGATGGCAATTCATTTGCAGGATAACGGCGGTAGCCATAATCAACATCAATTACCATTTGACGGCAATATTAACTGGAATACGGTTATGGAGAAAATTGCCTGTACAGGATACCAGGGAGCTACAACTTTAGAAACCAATGAATTGGGATTATTCTCATTTAGATATTTGTCAGTTTTTTGGAATTGGCTTATGAAAGGGCAAATAGACTTGATTACCTGCGAAGATAATGGAGGCGATATAAGGATGAAAATAGACAGGATATTGGGAATCATCATTTATTTAATGAACCATGATAATGTTTCGGCTAGCTATCTTGCAGAGAGATTTCATGTATCAGTTCGGACGATTCAAAGAGACATGATCAGTATTTCTGCGATAGGTGTACCGATATATTCGGAAAGTGGGAAAAATGGTGGTTATTCTATTTTACCTACATACAAAATAAAAAAACAGCGAGCTCAGAAGTGACGAGCAGCAGATGATTATAAAGGCTTTGGAAAGTCTGGCAACGTCTTATACCAATGATACTTTGAAGACCTTGATTGAAAAATATAATGCGATTGTTCAAAAGAAGGCGGACAAAAAGTGTTTTGGGATTTTGGTGTAACCAAAGAAAAATGCAGATGTACAGAGTAAAAATCAATTGTTAGAGCATGCCAGCGAACAAAAAAAGTATGTGTCTTTTGAATACTGCAATGCTGATGGAAAAAAAATCCGCACCGATGGTTGAACCACTGGCGATTCACTACAAGTGGTATGCATGGTATCTTTTTGCATATTCTGATGATAAAAACAGTATAGAACCTATAAAATAGCCAGAATGCAAAATTTAGAAGAAACAGATAGGATCTCCAACATAGATCATGGTGATATTAAGAAATTGATGAAAAAGAATCGGAGCAGGCTTATTATCGGACAAGCATCCCCGTTGAAGTGCAGTTTGCCAATGAAGAAACGGCATTGATGGAAGAATATTTTCCAGACTGTCCTATAGAACAGATATCAGAAGATACAAAGCGTATGTTTATTGATGTGCCTGCAAAGGAAAGATTGTGGAAAGCACTGCTGTTAAGTTTCGGAAACAAGGTAAAAGTCATAGGACCGGAGGAGTACAGGAAAGAGCTGATACAAACAGCTCAAAATTTTTTGTCTAATTACGACATACAGTTGTCGTAGTATTCCTGTAAAATATAGCCATAAATATAAAAATGCTTTATCATCTGTGAAAATTGGAGGAAGATTCTATGACAAAGGAAACATTAATCAGTTCATTTGAAGAAAAACACAGGGAATTGGAACTTGCATTGCAGGAGATGATATCGGATGCATAAGAAAGCTGACATTGGATGTTCATGCAATGGTTCATCCGGCGGAAGTATCAGGCAAGGCAGAGAAAACAATGGCGGATTACGTGCTGGATTATATGATGGAGGGCATCAAAACGACCTTTGTTCCGAGGGAAAACTGGAAGGAAGATTTGCATTATGCCGGAACAAATACAGTGCCGATGTGTTGGCAGTTTTGGCATACCTATAGAATTGAAGATTTTAGTAAGTAATATCTTGATGGCAAATCAAAATCAGTTATTTGATGATGAGTGGCAAAAAGAATAGGTGCTAATATTACAGATACGGGAAATGCGTTGGAATTGGACGAGGTAATCTCTTTTGCCAAAGGAATCAATGTGGAAGCATTGCGTGAATACATGATTGCTGTTGGAAAAAATACACGTTGTATTTTGGAAGGTCTTTCTTTGGAACAAATAAAATCAATGGCTCCTGCAACATGGGTGATGAGAATCTTAGAAGAAGGTGGAGTTACCACTGACTTTCGTTCTGTATGGTTATTGGTGTATTGGGGGAGATTAACAAGAGGCGGAATGATTTTGACTCCGATGACAGGACACCATATGATGCATTTGCCACCTTGCCTGAATCATTTACCAATATTGCCATCAAGATGTTAATAGATAATTCAAATTATGAAATTATATGTTTTATAAATGTATAGAGCACTAATTCATCTCATAAACTGAAAGTAACAGAGAATGAGATGATAAAATGACAAAACATTTGTGTAGCAGGTTATGTGTCGTTTTACTTTTTGGATCACATTGTCTTTGGGAATCTACCAGTGCAGTGTAGAAAATACAGAACAGCAGCCACAGCAGGATACGGAAGAACAAGTACAGCCAGTATCGCCCATGATGGATGATAAAATCAGAGTCCTTATTAAGACAGGGAGCTATGAGAATATATACCATGATAAGATAGTGGTGAAAGGTTAGAGAGGACTGTACATACGGATGTATAAAAAACGACAGTAGTGTGGTAGATGAAATAGAGTAGAGAAAAGGCTGAGAAATCAGCCTTTTTTATAGTGCTATAATAGGATAGAGGTGTGCTGAATAAAAAGTTCCCAAGAAGATGAAAAATAGATAAATGTTTAAAAAGTGAATACAAAATGACTTTTTATATATAATATAAATATTTAGTTGACATATTTTAAAAAGTCCTATAGTGTATTTAACACTTAATAGGAGGTTTCTATGGAAAAGACTTATAAATTCATTTCGGAAAGTAACATTATAGAAGTAGTAGACAAATTGTCTTCTTCATTGGGGGATGAACTGGAAATTGGGATTAAAGAAGATGGGAATTGAAGAAAGATATTCCGTTGGTAAACATTATTTGAAGTGGGACTTATTTAATAAGAACTGCATCAATTCATTTAAAGAGGGAACACTTATTGCAAGGTATGCAAAAAAGGTACCTTGGAATATGGTTCCATTGGTAGATTTCTCATCACGTTTTATTTTCTCAGTTATGCGAGAAGAGAGATTTATTGAGTTGTGTAGGGGAAAAGGAAAACGGAAAAGGTTGCATTATATGGAAGCCTTTGCGCAGTCTTTTAATTTTGCATTAGGTGAAGGCTTTCAGATGAGCCTTTTTTTAGAAAATCAAGATCGTGAGGAAGAAGTAGCGCAAATTGTAGATGGTATATTAAAGGATATGCAGGTAGAAAAAAGATGCCATTGAAAATTATGCGGTTATTTTATTTAATGAATATAATCATGAACTTGTTTCAATAAAATGCTGTGTTATTAACAGTGATTTACAAATTGTGGATCAGAAGACTGGAGTTCATATATTAAACATAGACAGTCTATAGTTCCAGAAGTTGTTGAAGGAGACAATGATTTACAGTATAATCAATCTGTTTCTTTGAATGCAAAGGCAAGAGAGCGAGCAAAGCAGAGAACAAATGTTGAAGAAAAGAAGGACAAAGAAGAAAACAGCAAAAATGCTTAATAGATAATTAAGGAGCTGGAAGAATGAATAACATAGTTGATTTCGGGAAAACTTATCCTGATAGGCAGTTTAATGGCGAAAGGTTGAAGATAGCAAGATTATGGAGAGATATATCTGCAAATGAAATGGCAGATAAAATTGGAGTAAAGCGCCAAACCATTTCAATGTACGAAAATGGGAAATTAAAGAATCCAGATATTGGAACGATTCAAAAAATAAGCGAGTGTTTAAACTTTCCATTTAAATTTTTGTTGAGGACTTTAATGTTGAAAACTTGAGGAAACAACAACTTATTTTAGATCGTTATTAACAACAAGCAAAAGATATATTGAGGAGCAAGAGAGCAAGGTAACATTTATATCAATTGTGTATGAGTTTTTGAAAGAATATTTGGATTTTGAACCTTTAGATTTGCCCCAAATTCCACAAGGCTGTACACCAGAGGAAGCGGCAACTTTGCTAAGAGAGCATTGGAAACTTGGAAACAAACCAATTGATAATTTGATTTATCTTGTTGAGTCACATGGTTGAGTGGTGACAGATTTTGAGACAAATACAGGAGATGTAGATGCATATAGTCATAAAATATCGTCAAGCAATACAGAAACTTATTTAATTGGTTTCTCAAAAATAAAAATGCAGCAGCAAGAATACACTTTGATTTAGCACATGAACTAGGACACATTTTATTACACGACTGGAATGAGGGATTATCAGAGGTAAAAGCGGAGTTCAAGGAATTGGAAAATCAGGCGAATGATTTTGCCGCTGCAAAATAATCTCAAAATTCTGTTGCTGCCGCGGGATGTCAACGACGGGAAAAGCGTCATCATGGAGCTGCGCGGCGGGGGCGGGCGGCGAGGAAGCCGCCCT
>VOFC01003338.1_pt1 | contig 34448 bp, 47 predicted proteins | sample 5384161 | NCBI WGS metagenome assembly VOFC01 (sample SAMN12384722, study PRJNA508395) | human gut metagenome | isolation source: healthy gut B | host: Homo sapiens | reverse complement strand
TGTTACGTATTGCTGCTGAGTGCCTCGCGCGACGGCGGTCACGAATACGCGATGTTCCTTCCTCATCAAGTGATTTTCGGTCTGCGGTGGCTTGAGGAAGAAATCGCGGTCTGGACATCATGGATGGCCCGTGTCTGGCTATGCGGACTTGCCCGCGACCTCTCCTGCTGACGTCGGTGGAAGCTGTAAAGCCGACCGTTGCGGCCTTTGAAACGCCGAAGCGTCTCGGTGGATGACGCTGTGCCGGTGGTGGCGGCCGGTAGGCAAGGCGCTCGCTTTCCGACGAAGCATTATTTAGCGTCTCCATCCTCTGCATTGCCGATGGCAGCCGGGGAAGCACCGACGATGTTTTTGTTCAGCGCACCGTTGGGGAACATGGTCTCGCGCAGAATCTCAGCGTCCTTTCTCGTCGTCAATGACGTAAGCGCCGGCTTCCTTTGGCGTTTCAATGGCCCTCGGTACGCTTTTCCTTGGGGACGATCATGTTCTGCCGCAGGTGCACAGAACGCCGTTATCGAAGGTGCGGCCGGTGATGACCATTTTCGACCACTTCTTCAGATAACATCGCGGTCGATCTTCGGGCATGAAGTAGCAGGTGTAACCCAGCGCTCTCTTGCCGTCTGCCTTTCCTTGCCGGACCAACTCGTTGTTGGTCTCCTGGAGCAGGTTTTCAAATGCGATCAGGTGTTTCAAGTCTCTCATGTGCAAGCCCCCTTAAAATTTTTCGCATTCAACAACAGACATTGTATGATTTGACATTCCGGTTTATGAAAACCCGACAAAAATGCTTGGATATATGCGCGTCTACCAGACAGCTTTGCCGATGTGGATATCTATTCATACAATTGGAGTATAGCGGATTTGTTGTTAATTGTCAAACAAAATATCCGCCCGAGGGGGATTTCTTTTGTTTAAATTTCGTTGTTTTTGCATGGATTTTTCACAGTATTTGTGTAATATGTTCAGTAACAGGACATGCTTCTGCATGGTGTCCGAAAAGAAAATTTTTTGCCGCCAAAACAAAACGACACAGAAGGATGCTTCTGTGCCGCTTCGCTTTGTTTTGTTGAGGGGATGAGGATAAAATGAAAAAGGATTGCTTGCTTCTGAATAAAAGAATACCGGGACAATATTACAGAAGCAAGGGAAAAAGTATTTCCAATTCATTAAGTTTCCGCTCAGTCCAGATAAAGCCCCCAGAGCACATCCGGATCCGCATAGGAAAACGGGCGGTAAGCGGCCAGCGCCTGCGCGCCGCCGGTACGTTGGATGCACAGCTGTGCATCCTGCACGCCGAAGGCGGTAAGCAGCGCCTGAACGGCCGGCAAAGTGTCCGCACCCAGCAGCTCCTTGACGAGAAGCAGATCCCCGTCCCGCTCCACGGCAGCGCAGCCGCCGGCGATGCGCACCAGTGCGCCGCCGCACATATCACAGAGGTCTGCCTGAAATGCCAGCAGCGCCGCTGACAGCTCCACGTGCGCGCTGCCTTGCAGCGCCTGCTCCCGCAGCGCGGCGTATTCCTGCACGCTGACCCGCTGGACGTCGGGCAGGCGCTGCATATCCGGCTCGCGTGTGATGTGCAGCCGCTCGCCGCGAGCGGTTTGCGTGGTGCCCATAACGGACCGATACCAGGCGTACAGGGAGGCTTCCGCGGGGAGCGTATAGAGCACACAGCCGCTCGCGTCCGCATCGGCGGCAAAGCGCTGCATCAGCGCCGACGCATAGCCGTGCCCCTGCTGCGCCGGATCGGTGGAGACCGCATAGACATAGGCGCAGGGAAGAGTGCAGCCGTCAGATGTATGCAGCCGGCCGTCCAGCAGATGTGCAGCCGTGGCAACGTTCCCGTCAGCCTCGACCACCCAGGTGGACGTTTCCGGCGGAAAGCGGTCATAAAACGCGCCGATCAGCTCCGGCGGGTCGCCAAAGGCCGTCTGCCAGAGCCGGGTCAGCGCCGGCAGGTCTGCCGCGGCGGTGCGGCGGATATGCACATCAGGCATCGGGATACACCTCCGGGCAGCGGGCATAGATCTCGCGCTGCAGAGTCTTGAGATCGACAAACGTCTCGGGACGCTTGCTCGGGTCGCGCAGCAGGGCGGAGGGGTGGTAGATCGCCATATAGCGGCGGCCGTTGACATCGAACCACTGTCCGTGCTCGCGTGTGATGCGAAACGGATCCTTGATGAGCGCAGTCGCGGCGATGCGGCCGAGGCAGACGATGATCGCCGGATCGACGAGTGCGATCTGCCGCTGCAGCCATTCGCTGCAGCACTTTTGCTCCGCAAACTGCGGGTCGCGGTTGTGCGGCGGACGGCATTTGACAATGTTGGCGATGTAGACCTTGGTGCGGTCCAGATAAATCATCTCGAGCATGTCGTCGAGCAGCTTTCCGGCCGGGCCGACAAACGGCACGCCCTGCAGATCCTCCTGTTCGCCGGGGCCCTCGCCGATGAGCATGATGCGTGCATCCTCGGCGCCGTCGCCGAAGACGAGATGGTGCCGCGTCTCGCCGAGACCGCAGCGATGGCACTGCGCGCACGCCTGCTTGAGCTCTTTCCAGGCTTCATTCATCCGTTTTTGCTCCTTTTTGGGAATAAAGAGGGCTTTTTGCAGCCGGTTCGTCAAAAATCTATTGTAATGTGTTAGCAAACGTATTATAATACCCCGGTGTGAAAATAACAACTGTAACCTGTTTGTAACCAGCCCGCGCAGCCCTGGACAGCTCTGCCGTGCCGGACGTCACAATATTTTTATGAAATTTGGTGCTTTGAATGGATTTTAAGAATTACCTGGTTCCCGGAAAGACCGGCCTGCTGATCGGTATCGGCGGCGTGTCCATGTCGCCGCTGGCGGAGGTGCTGCATGATGCCGGGCTGGACATCCGCGGTTCGGATATGGCCGAGAGCAGCAACACGCTCACGCTGCGCGAGCGCGGCATCCCGATCCATATCGGCCACAGTGCGGACAATGTCACGGATGACATTTCATTTGTGATCCGCACGGCTGCCGTGCACGATGATAACCCGGAGGTGCACGAGGCGCATCGCCGCGGCATTCCGGTCTTTGAGCGCACGCAGGCTTGGGGCGCACTCATGCGCGGCTATCCGAACGCGCTGTGCATTTCCGGTACGCACGGTAAGACCACAACGACGTCCATGTGTACGCACATCATGATGGCAGCAGAGAAGACCCGACCGTCATGATCGGCGGAACGCTTCCGCTGCTGAAGGCCTGCCACCGCGTCGGCAAGGGCAACACGATCATTATGGAGTCGTGCGAGTATTATAACTCATTTCTGGCGCTCAACCCGACGATCGCCGTGGTTTTGAACATCGAGGCGGATCATCTGGATTTCTTCAAGGATCTTGAGGATATCAAGCACTCGTTCCGCCTGTTTGCAGAGCGCGTCCCGTCCGAGACCGGCACTGTGATCGCAAACTGCGATGACGCCAATACCATGGACGCCCTGCGCGGGATCGCGCAAGGTCATTACCTTCGGCCTGAATGCGAAAGCGGACGTGTACGCACAGAACATCGTGCACCGCGGCTCGGTGTCTGAGTTTGATATTTATCACCGGGGAAATCTTTTTTCCCATGTGACGATCCACGTTCCGGGCATCCACAATGTGCGCAATGCGCTCGCGGCTACGGCTGCGGCCATCGTGCTCGGTGTCAGCCCGAACGCCGTCAAGTACGGTCTCGCCGGCTTTGAAGGTGCCGGCCGCCGGTTTGATTATAAGGGCAAGTTCCAGGGCGCGGATCTGTATGACGATTATGCGCACCATCCGAGCGAGCTGCGCGCGCTGCTCGATGCCGTGGATACGCTCAACTATCAGCGCACGATCGTCGTGTTCCAGCCGCACACCTACAGCCGCACGGCGAAGCTCTTCAACGATTTTGTCGAGCAGCTCCGCCGCCCGACGATCGTCTATCTGGCGGAGATCTACGCTGCGCGCGAGAAAAACACTATCGGCATTTCGTCTGCCGATCTGGCCGCGCAGATCCCGGGCGCGAAATTCTACCCGACCTTTGCGGAGATCGAGCCCGAGCTGCGCCGCATCGCCCGTCCGGGTGATATCATCCTGACCGTGGGCGCCGGCGATGTGTTCCGCATCGGCGAGCACCTCCTGCATCCGGCGGACAACAAGGATTGAGTCCGCGCGGCTGGAAGCGAATTGCATCAAAAGCTGTCGGTTATCGGCCGGCAGCTTTTTTGCGCCCAAAAGCAAACGATTCCTGCGCAAAGACATTTTCTGCGACAGCGGGGAATGACAGTTTTCATAATGATAAGAATCTATAATTTATGTAAACTTATCTGCGTCGGGAGGAAGCACTATGAATGTCAGAATCGCGGGGCACGACCGGCCGGTGCGTGCACCCGGCGCCTTGCCGAGCCCGATCGGGCTGCTGCCGGCAAGCGAAAATGCCAAATGGGTCGGTATGCTCGTCAGCTTTGCGCTCGGGCTGATCCTGTCAACGGCGCATATTGCCGGGTCGCCGGCGCCGTTCGGGCTGGCGTTTCTGGCGGCCATGGGTTATGGATCCGGCGGTGCACTGTGCCTTGTCGGCTGTGCGCTCGGCTACTTTGCGGCGTTCGGCGTTGCGACCGGCACACAGCTTGCAGCCGGGTGCTGCCTGATTTTTTTGACGGCGTATTTCCTGCGCAGCCGTCCCTTTGTGCAGACGCGCTGGTATCCGCCGCTCGTCTCCGCAGCGGCTTACATACCGACGCGCCTGGTGCTGTATCTGCTCACGGGCGGCGTGTCACTGCTGCTGGTGTCCCGAATGGCACTGTTTTTGCTGCTGTGCACTGCGTCGGCCTATGGATTTGACGATCTGCTGCGCGCACAGGAGCCGCGGACGGTCAATGCGGAGATCTGCCGCAACGTCTCGACCGTGTTTTTGCTGGCGTGCCTGCTCATGGGCGTGAACAATCTGCTGCTGTTCGACAAGTTGTCGGTCGGCCGGGCGCTCTCGGTGCTCATTTTGATCATCATCAGCGGGACGGGCGGCGCTCTGTGCGGAGCATCAGCAGGGCTCATCCTCGGCATCGCCATGGATGTGGCCGCCGGTGCAGGCGTACTGTTCTCGGTCATCTATGCCGCTGCCGGACTGCTGTCCGGGCAGTTTTGCAAGCATCGGCGCGGGTTTTATCTGCTTGTTTTTGCGGTGGCGTACCTGCTGACGCTGTTTTGCATTCCGCTTCCGGAACTGCGCATCGGCGCGGGTGTGGAGCTGGTGCTCGCCGTCGGCGCGTACGTGATCATACCGAAGAAATTCGTGGTCGCGGTCGGTGCATTTTTGCAGCCGATGCGCGGCGGGAGCGGCGAATCCGGTCTGCGCCGGTATGTTGCCGGGCGCGTAGGCGGTGTTGCGCACGCGTATCAGCAGCTGCATGACACGGCAAGTCAGGCGGCTTCTACCGCAGAAAATGACGCCGATGTCGCGAAAGTGTTTGACCGCGCGGCCGACCGCGTCTGCTGCCGGTGCAAATTGCAGCAGGAGTGCTGGACGCGCCGGGCGCTCGACACTTTCAACGTCATGAATGATGTCACGCGGCGTATTCGTGCGCGTGGCCGGCTGCTGCCGGAGGATTTCCCGCCGTATTTCGTGACCGTTGTGTCTATCTGCATGAGTACACTGAGGTTGTCAACGGTGAGCTGCGGCTGCGCGCCTATCGGCAGCGGATGCAGGAAACCCTGCAGGAAAACCGTACCGTGCTCTGGCAGCAATATGCTGACTTTGCGCAGGTGCTCACGAACGTCTCCCGCGAGCTCGACAGCAGCTACGGCGCCGACCCGCTGGCGGAGCAGCGCCTGATCCGCTACCTTCGCACCATCGGCGTGGAGGCGGACGCGGCCGTCTTCCGCGAGAGCACGGGTCGCCTACGCGTTACGATCGACAGCCGCTATCTGCGCCCGCTGTTGGAGCTGCCGGACTTTCTTGACAAGCTCTCGGCGGCGCTCGGTGTGCGCCTGTGTATGCCGGAAGACAGCGCGCGCGGCGACAGCCTGCTCCTTCTGGAGGCGGAGCCGCTGGCGGTCTCGGTCGGCATCGCGTCCATGCGCAAGAAAGGGGAGGCGGTCTCCGGCGACCGTGGTACCTATTTTAAGACGGACGCGGGGCAGCTGTGCGTGATCCTGTCCGACGGCATGGGCTGCGGTGAGACGGCGGCTGACGGCAGCATCGGAACGGTCGGCATGCTGGAAGAATTTTTGCGCTCCGGCGTCAGCCCGGCACTGGCCATGAAGCTGTTAAACTCAGCCATGCTGCTGCGCGACGGAGAAAACTGGGGCTATGCCACCGTGGATCTCATGTGCATGAATCTGTTTACCGGCGAGGCTGATTTTTATAAGTATGGCGCTGCACCGACCTATGTGAAATCCGGCGGCGCGCTCAAAAAGCTGCGCTGCACGTCGTTTGCTCCCGGCCTCGAGCAGGAGAGCGGGAAAGCACCCGATGAGCTGCACATGCATCTCAAGCCGGGGAGCGTCGCCGTGATCGCAAGTGACGGCGTCGTGTCCGACGGACACGACGACTGGCTGCGAAGGCTGCTGAGCGATTCGGACGACGGCGATATGAAAACGCTGGCGGGCAGCGTTGTGCGCGCGGCGATCCGTGAATACGGGCGCAGCGACGATATGACCGCCATGGCACTGAAAGTGGAGGTGCGCAGCTGATGAAACGAAAAAACAAGCCCATCCGCCGGCAGGATACCGTGCAGCCGCTCCCACTTCCGGCGGACGCGGGCGAGATCGCCTTTGCCCACGGCGTTTCGCGCCGCGTCGTTGTGGTCGATGCGGCCGAAAGTCCGCTGTTTGAGCAGATTATTTATATTGTGCGGGATGATGCTGCCTGCGGCGGCATCACGGCAGCGGATCTGGTGCAGCAGGCACGCGATGCCGTTGGTCGTGTGCCGCCAACACCCGCACCTAGGCCGCAGCAAAAAACCTGCACCGGCCTGCTGATCTGGCTGTGCTCTATTGCCGGTGTGCTGGCGGCAGGCATCGGCTATTGCCTGTACTGCGGCTGGTGAGCGGACAAATTTCCACCCCCCCGGAGGACCGTATGTCCTCCGGGGCGTTTTCTGCGGAAAAACCGGTTGTCAACGCTTGCCGAAAGTGTTAGAATAAAGCGCCTAAATCGATTTTTAGCGGGAGGTTGCCCTATGAGCACGATCAAAGATCTGAACCTGGCACCGTCCGGAGAGCGGAAGATCCGCTGGGTGGAAGCACACATGCCTGTTTTGCGCGATATCGGCAGCGATTTTGCGCGCGAGAAGCCGTTTGCCGGTCTCAAGATCGCACTGTCTGTGCATCTGGAGGCAAGACTGCGTATCTCTGCCGTGTGCTCGAAATGGGTGGCGCGGAGATGCACGTCACCGGCTCGAATCCGCTGTCTACGCAGGACGATGTCGCTGCGGCGCTGGCGGCGAAGGGTATGGATGTGCACGCTGTCTATGGCTGCTCGGACGAGGAGTATCAGGCGCATCTGCGCAGCGTGCTCTCCGTCGCCCCGAACATCATCATTGATGACGGCGGTGATCTGGTGCATCTGATGCACACGGAGTTCACAGATCTCATCCCGCAGGTCATCGGTGGCTGCGAGGAGACGACGACCGGTATCCACCGCCTGCGCATCATGGATCGCGCCGGGACGCTGCGCTTCCCGATGATCATGGTCAACGACGCCGACTGCAAGCACCTGTTCGATAACCGCTACGGTACCGGCCAGTCCGTGTGGGACGGCATCATGCGCACGACGAACCTCGTCGTCGCCGGTAAATACGTGGTCGTGAGCGGCTACGGCTGGTGCGGCAAGGGCGTTGCGCTGCGCGCGAAGGGACTTGGCGCAAAGGTCGTCGTGACCGAGGTAGACCCCGTCCGTGCACTCGAAGCCGTGATGGACGGCTATGAGGTCATGCCGATGATGGACGCTGCCGCGATCGGTGACATTTTTGTGTCGGTCACGGGCTGCAAGGACGTCATCACGCTCGAGCATTGCGAGCACATGAAAGACGGTGCGATCGTCTCCAACGCCGGTCACTTCAATGTTGAGATCGACATGGAGGCGCTCGATCGCTGCGCGGATGAAATCTATGAGGCGCGGCACAATATTGATGCTTACCGTCTGCCGAACGGCAAGACGATTTATGTCATTGCGCAGGGCCGTCTGGTGAATTTGGCGGCCGGTGACGGACACCCTGCCGAGATCATGGATATGAGCTTTGCCGTGCAGGCTATGAGTGCGGAGTATCTGGTGCGCACGCGCGGCCAGCTGTGTCCGGGTGTCGTGCCTGTGCCCGCGGAGATCGATGACAACATCGCACGCCGCAAGCTCAAGGCCATGGGCGTTTCCATTGACAGCCTGAGCTGCAGCCAGAAAGAATACCTCAACGGTTGATCCTTTGAGACCGGACGGAAAGGAGGGGCAGGGAGATGGACGATCAGAACCGGGAATACGAAGATTACGAGGCGCTGCACGACGAACTCTTTGCACTTCTGGATCAGCATCGGATGAAGGCGCTGAGCCAAAAGCTCGGCGAGATGAATGAGTTTGATATCTCCGAGTTTCTCGGTGAGCTCTGGGAGGACAACCCGCAGCGGATGGCGATGGTGTTCCGCATCCTGTCCAAGGAGATTGCAGCGGCAGTGTTTGCAAATCTTGAGGTCGAGGAGCAGGAGACGATCATCAACTCCATTACAGACACGGAGCTCGCCGGCATCATCGAGGAGCTGTATGTCGACGATGCGGTCGACATGATGGAGGAGCTTCCGGCAAACGTCGTCAAGCGTGTTATGCGCACGGCGACACCTGCCACACGCGCGCTCATCAACCAGTACCTGAAATATCCCGAAAACTCTGCTGGCAGCATCATGACAGCCGAGTTCGTGGATCTGAAAAAATACATGAGTGTACGTGAGGCATTTGCCCGCATCCGCAAGATCGGCGAGGACAAGGAGACGATCTATGTCTGCTATGTCACGTCGGCCAAGCGCAAGCTTGAGGGTGTTGTTACGGTCAAGGATCTGCTGCTGTCGGATGATGACGTGATCCTCGAGGACATCATGGACACGAATGTCATCTACGCCTCTACGGTGATGACCAGGAAGAGGTCTCGGAGATGATCTCTAATTATGACCTGCTGGCCATACCGGTCGTAGATAAGGAAGGCTGCCTCGTCGGTATCGTCACGGTCGACGATATCATCGACGTCATGGAGCAGGAGGCTACGGAAGACATCGAAAAGATGGCCGGTATCACGCCGTCCGATAAGCCCTACTCCCGCACAAGCGTCGTGGACATCTGGAAAAACCGTATCCCGTGGCTGATGTTTCTCATGCTCTCGGCGACCTTCACCGGCATGATCGTCACGCACTTTGAGGACGCGCTGGCGACACAGGTTGCGCTTGCGTCATTCATGCCTATGCTCATGGGCACGGGCGGCAACTCCGGCAGCCAGTCGTCCACGGCGATTATCCGCAGCCTGTCGCTTGGTGATACATCCCCGGCGGACGCGCTGCGCGTGATCTGGAAAGAGCTGCGTGTTGCATTTTTGTGCGGCATTTCACTGGCAGCGGCAAACTTCGTGAAGATGCTGCTTGTTGATCGGCTGCTGCTTGGCAACACCGCCGTTACGATGTCGGTCGCGGCGACCGTCTGCTGCACGATTGTGTTCGTGGTCATGTTCGCAAAGGTCGTGGGCAGCCTGCTGCCGATGATCGCAGAGAAGATCGGTGTGGACCCCGCTGTCATGGCAAGCCCGCTCATCTCGACGATCACGGACGCCGTGTCGCTGCTGATCTATTTTTCCATTGCAAAAATGTTCCTGCATTTTTGACCTGCACACTGCAACGCCTCCGGGGACCGGGGGCGTTTTGCCATGGAAAAGCACTTGCATAATGCGTGGAAAGTTATTATAATAAAGTGTCATATTTTGCGTATGACCACACTCACAAACAGCGAGGTGCGCTATGAGATCAAACCTGAAAAGAGGGATAACGGCGCTGCTTGCCGTCGTTCTGCTGGCTGCAGCGCCGTGCACGTCGGCCTTCGGTGCGCAGACGTATTACGTCAATGACGGCGATAGCACGCTGACGCTGGCGGACGCGTATGCCATTGGCGCGGGAGACGCGGCAAAGCTGCCGGAGCGCGGCGTCTATGCGGCCACGGCGAAGCGGCACACAGCTGCTCGGCGGCACGCGAATATGAAAATGAGCAGCCGAACATTCCAAACGGAATCATCCGCGCGGGTCTGGCGTTCGGCTCGACGGCACTGGATGCTGTGCATCTGCAGATCAAGACGGGCTCCGGCTTCGCGTTTGGGTATTATGATTCCGACCGCGTGTTCCGGTCTGTCGGTTCTACGGGTGAGAGTGCTGTTACCGTCGTTGCGGATACGAACGTTGCGGTTGGGGACAGCACCTTTGGCGCTTATCATGTCCAGCTCAGTACCGCCTATGCAAGCTTTGATGCGGCGCGGGCGGCGGCCGATGACCGCGGCGGCTATCCGGTGTTCTATAACGGAACTTACTATGTCCGTGTCGGCAGCTATACGACCATGGATGCGGCGTCAAATTCGGCGGCGACGGCCTATGGTTCCGTTGTCTCCGGCGGCGCACGCAGCGTGCTGGTCATGAAGAGCCGGTACGGATCAGATCCTCTTCGGTTTCGACTGCGGCTCGACCAATTCGCTTCACTGGCGCCGCAGAGCGGCGGCGGTGCCGCCATTACACAGGTGGCCGAGTGCAAGGATACCGCAGCACACGCTCGTGCACGTACTATGGTGATTTCCAGTTCACCCGCCTCAGCACGCAGCAGCCCGAAGCTTACGCTGGTGAACTTCGTGGTCTGGAGCCCTATGTCAAGGGTGTGCCGTATGAGATGAGCAGCGGCTGGCCGCTCGAGGCACTCAAGGCGCAGGCGGTCTGCGCGCGTACCTATGTTGCTTCGCACATGAATGGCTCACCGGCCTACGGCTTTGACGTCACGGGGACGACGACCAGCCAGGTCTACTTGGGTACGATCGAAGCCTCGTGCCAACAGTGACCGCGCCGTGGATGAGACGGCAGGGAAGTTTGTGCGCTATGAGGGCAAGCTCTGTGAGACGTTCTATTTCGCGGCGGACGGCGGTGCGACCGAGGACTCCGAGAACGTCTGGGTGGCGGAAGTGCCGTATCTGCGCGGCGTGATTGACCCATATGAAAAAGATATAGATTTTTACTGTAAGAGCTGGGGAACGTCTGTTTCCCGCGATGCAGTCGGTGACATCTCCGTCACCTATACGCCAATCGGAAATGTCATGACCGTGACGGTCGGCGGCAAAACTTACAGCAAGGACAATGTGCGCACGTTTTTGACAAAGATCTGCGGTCTGCGCTATAACAGCCGCCACTTCACCGTGGAGTATGATGCGGCTTCGGATGTCTACAATGTCGTCGGCGGCGGCTATGGCCACAACTGCGGCATGAGTCAGTGGGGCGCCAAGGCTATGGCGGAGGTGCACGGAAAGGCCTACGAAGAGATCATCAGTTTCTATTATACCGGAGCTTATGTAGCATGAAAAAATCGGATTTTTATTTTGATCTGCCGGAGGAGCTCATCGCACAGACGCCGCTCGAGCGCCGCGATGCCTCCCGGCTTCTGACGCTGGATAAAGCGACCGGCGCCATCGCCCACCACCATTTTTACGAGCTGCCGCAGTTTCTGCGCCCGAACGACTGCCTTGTGCTCAACGATTCGCGCGTGCTCCCGGCACGCCTGCTCGGCCACCGGAGTACGGGCGGCGCAGTCGAGGTGCTGCTGCTGCGCGACCTCGGCGACAGCAAGTGGGAGTGCCTGACCCGGCCGGGCGCAAGACACAGCCCGGCACTGCGCTGTCATTCGGTGACGGGGAACTGACCGCCACGGTCGTCGATGCGATCGCCGATGGCAACAAGATCGTGCAGTTTCACTATGAGGGCATCTTCCTCGAGGTGCTCGAGCGGCTGGGCAAAATGCCGCTGCCGCCGTATATCAAGGCGGAGCTTCAGGATCAGGAGCGCTACCAGACGGTCTATTCCCGTGAGCTCGGCAGCGCAGCCGCACCGACAGCCGGTCTGCACTTTACGAAGGAGCTCCTGCAGCAGATCGCGGACATGGGCGTGAGGCTCGGTTATGTAACGCTGCACGTCGGCCTTGGCACGTTCCGTCCCGTCAAGGAGGATGAGATCGAGGATCACCCGATGCACTCGGAATTTTGCATCATTCCGGAGGAAACGGCGCGTATCGTCAACGAGACGAAGGCGAGCGGCGGCCGCGTCATCTGCGTCGGTACGACTTCCTGCCGCACGGTCGAGAGCTTTGCCGATGCGGACGGAACACTGCGCGCACAGTCCGGCTGGACGGACATTTTCATTTATCCCGGCCTTCAGAGGACCTCCGGAGATCAGGCATTGTTGTACAAACGGTAACAGAGTTCGCCAACGCATGGAGTTTTTCCCCAGCGCCTACGAAAGGTATGAATGGAGGAATGACTTATGTTGCCGAGTGTTTTTGGTGAAAACCTGTTTGATGATTCGCTGTCCGATTTCTTCGGCTTCGGGCGTATGATGCCGCAAATCAGCAGTGAGCTGTACGGTAAGCATGCCAAGAACCTGATGAAGACCGATGTCCGCGAACTGGACGGCTCGTATGAGCTGGACGTGGATCTGCCGGGCTTCAAGAAGGATACGAAGTGACAGTGGACCTGCAGGATGGTTACCTGACGATCAGCGCTGAAGGCTCTTGGACAAGGACGAGCCCGATCAGAAGGGCAAGTTCCTGCGTCAGGAGCGTTGCGCCGGCTCGATGAGCCGTAGTTTCTATGTCGGCGCCGATGTGAGCCGCGGACATCTCTGCGAAGTACGAGGATGGTATCCTGAAGATCAGCGTCCCGAAGGCTGCGCAGAAGGAGCTTCCGAAGCACACTACCATCGCGATCGAGTAACACACAGCAATGCACCAGCGCCCCGGCTAATCGCCGGGGCGCGGCGCATTTTAAAGAGAGTCCGGATGAGCAAATCTGCCGGAAGCGCTTGACTTGATGCGGCAATCTGATAGAATAAGTGCGCAACTACAACAGAAAGGCAAGCAGCTATGTATCAACTGATTTGCAAGGACGGCCATGCGCGCCGCGGCACGTCACAACGCCGCACGGTACGGTCCAGACGCCGGTGTTTATGAATGTCGGCACGCAGGCGGCTATCAAGGGCGCGCTCTCGGCGGAGGATCTGGAGACGCATCGGCTGTCAGGTCGAGCTGTCCAACACGTATCATCTGCACGTGCGACCCGGCGATGAGCTGATCCGCGACTTGGGCGGCCTGCACAAGTTTATGACGTGGGAAAAACCGATCCTGACCGATAGCGGCGGCTTTCAGATCTTTTCTCTGGCGCAGCTTCGTAAGATCACGGAGGAGGGTGTGGCCTTCAACTGCCATGTGGATGGCCGGCACATCTTCATGGGACCGGAGGAGAGTATGCGCATTCAGGCGAACCTCGGCTCGGACATCGCGATGGCGTTTGACGAGTGCATCAAGATCCCGTCGCCCTATGACTATGTGAAAAATTCCTGCGACCGTACGTACCGCTGGCTGAAGCGGTGCAAGGCGGCGCTCGATGACTACACCAGCCGCGACGACGCGGTCAACCCCGGTCAGGTGCTCTTCGGCATCAATCAGGGTACGGTCTTTCATGATCTGCGCATTGAGCATATGAAAAAGATCGCAGAACTGGACCTGGCCGGCTATGCGATCGGCGGCCTCGCGGTGGGGGAGACGACGCAGGAGATGTATGACACCATCGCCGCCGTCGAGCCCTATATGCCGGCGGAAAAGCCGCGCTACCTGATGGGCGTCGGAACGCCGGGCAACATCATCGAGGCGGTCGCGCGCGGCGTAGACTTCTTCGACTGCGTCATGCCGGCGCGCAACGGCCGCCACGGGCATCTGTTCACGTGGTCCGGCGTGATCAATATCAAAAATGAGAAGTATCAGCGCGACGAGCAGCCGATCGACCCGCAGTGCGACTGCCCGGTCTGCCGACGGTTCTCGCGCGCCTATCTGCGCCATCTGTTCAAGGCTGACGAGATGCTGGCCATGCGCTTCGCCGTGATGCATAATTTGTATTTTTATAACACGCTCATGCAGCGCATCCGCACGGCGATCGAGGCTGGGGGAGTACGAGACGTTTCGGAAAAATTACTCATCCGTACTGGATATGCGCATTTAATGCTTGCATTTGCATAGCAAAACAGATATAATATCTTTATCTTTATACGGAGGTAAAACCATGGGAAGCTCTGGCGGATATTCATCCATTATCATGATCGTTCTGATGCTTGTCATCTTCTATCTGTTCCTGATCCTTCCGGAGAACAAGAAGAAGAAAGCTCAATGAAATGCGCTCCAGTCTGAAGGTCGGCGACGATATCGTCACGATCGGCGGTATGATGGGCAAGGTCGTCCACGTCACGGACGACAGCGTGACCTTCGAAACCAGCGAGGATCAGGTTCGCATTCAGGTTGCCAAGTGGGCCATTTCCACGAACGCCCGCGCCGAGGCGCAGGCTGCCAAGGAAGCTCAGGACCGCAAGGCTGCCAAGCAGAAAGCGAAAGAAACGAAAAAGGAAGAGCCGAAGCACGAGGAGCCGAAGGGCCCCGAGGTGTAAAGCGCCTTACGGAATGATTCACCCCCTGCAGGAATATGCTGTGATGCATATGTTCTGCAGGGGGTGTTTTTTTGAATACGGAACAAAAATGGTTGCCGATGCTCTCGCGCACGGCGGCAGCTGCCCTGACCGGACTTGGGCTCACGCTGCTGTTGAGCTGGCTGGCTGCGTTTGCGATGAACTGCGAACTGCTGCCGGAGGTAGAGGCGCGGCTTGTGGCGCTCATTTGCTGTGCGCTCGCGTGCTTAGCGGCCGGCGCATTCTCGCCGCGGCCGGAGCAGGGGAGGGCGCTTGGTGGAGCCATGACGTGGGCAATGTGGGCGATCGGATATCTCATTCTGAAAGCGGCTGTCGGAGCGCAGATTTTTTGCGCCGCTACCGGCGTTACGCTGCTGACCACGCTGGCTGCCGCAATCGCTGGTTCGTGCATTTTTCATAAAAAGTTACGAAATAGAACAAAGAAGAAAAAACGGAAACAGAAGAGAAATTACGCATTGTAATCAGGCAATCGGTTTACATAATTATAACGTGATTACCTATATATTGCGTATCTGGCGCTGCGATTACCGAAATATAGTCATACACTGCTGAAAGCACTGAGCACCTCGCCCTGCTCAGTTACAAGGTTTACATAATACTGTTAACATAATTTCTTGTCATAATAAACAAAAATGAACAAAGTTTGACGAAATGCTTGATAACAGTTTCGATTTGTATTATATTATGTCTACACCGCATTATGTAAATTGTCATGTTATGAGCGCACTTTCATAAGCTGTCAGTGGTGATGAATGTGCGACATAACAGATTGCATGTGCGCCGGAAACCGGCCGCATCTCACTTTCCGCTGCCGCCGCTGATCGCGATTGGTATGGCGGCAGGTTATGTGATTGGCTGCTGCTTCGGCGCCAACGCTGCGCTGCCGGAGCCGTCGAATCCGGTTCTTTCGTTTTTGAGCAGCAGCGGCGCGGGCGGGACGCTGTACGGTGGTTTGCTGCCGGAATTGTGTGTCTCGTGCGCTTATGGCTTTGCATTTTTGCTGCTGTCGACGTCGTATCTTGGCTTTTTGCTGATCCCGGCCGTTTTCGGAGTTAAAGGCTTTTTGTCCGCCTGTACGGCGGCTGCCTTCCTGAATTCCGGCTGCGACCATGCGTTTTGGCTCTCATGCGTTGCGGTCGGGCTGCCTGGCGTTTTTCTTGTGCCGGCGCTGTTTCTGCTCGGCACGCTCTGCGCGCAGATGTCTGTGCGTTTGCTCGAGCAGCGGCGCGGCCTGCCGGTTCCCGTGACATCGGAGCGATATTCTCGGGAGCTGGCGCTTGTGTTCTGCCTGCTGCTGGCGGCTGCGGCCACAGCGAGCTATGCCGTGCCGTTTTTCACAAAGCTTATTCTGTGACCGATGGTCACTCTGGATGAAATCTGATTGGAAAGGGGGAAGTCGTCGTGCGTGATTCCGACGGAATGGAAATATTTGAATCCTACCTGCGTGATGTCAAGCGCTCATCGCAAAATACGATTTCCTCATACCTGCGGGATATCCGCCAACTCAGCGAATACCTGCACGCCCACACGGATGCCGACCTCGGCTCTGCGGAAGAGGAGGAGCTGTGCGATTACATCGATTGGATGCGCAGCAACGGCAAGTCGGTTGCCACGGTTTCCCGGGCAATCGCGTCGCTGAAAAACTTCTACGGTTTCCTGCTCAATAATCATTATGTGCAGCACAATCCGACCGGAAAGCTCGTGCCGGACAAGGCCAAGCAGAAGCTGCCGCAGATCCTCACGAGCAAGGAAGTGGAGCTCCTGCTCGCGCAGCCGGAGTGTACGGACGCCAAGGCTACCGTGACCGCGCAATGCTCGAGCTGCTTTACGCGACCGGTATCCGCGTCAGCGAGCTGATCTCCCTGAACATCACGGACGTGAATCTGTCCGCCGGTGTGATCCGCTGCCACGGACGCGACAAGACGCGCATGATCCCTATGTATCCGGCAGCTGTGCGCGCACTCACAGAGTACATTAACTTCATCCGTCCGCAGATGATCGCAGCTCCGGATGAACAGGCACTGTTCGTCAACGTCGGTGGTGAACGGATGTCACGTCAGGGCTTCTGGAAGCTCATCAAGAACTACCAGACGAAGGCCGGCATCGAAAAGGCAATCACACCGCACACACTGCGCCATTCCTTCGCGGCACATCTGCTGGAAAACGGTGCGGATATCCACGCCATTCAGGAAATGCTCGGTCATGCGGACATCTCCTCGACGCAGATCTATTCTCACCTCGTCAGCAAGCAGCTCAAGGATGTCTACAACAAGCGCACCCGCGTGCATAATCTGTGTGTTTAGCGCTTCGGAAAGCTCCGGGGCGCTTTTTCTTTGTCCGGCAGTTGCCTGTAAGACAAAAAAATGCTATACTTATGATGTTATCCAAAATGCACAATTTAATTGGGTATTTAATTGGAGTGATACATATGCGGATCTTTGGCGTTGACCCGGGGATCGCTACAGTCGGCTTCGCGGTGCTGGATGCGGACAAAGCGCAGTCAGCGGCTGCTGACCTGTGGTGTGATCACGACACCGGCCAAAACGCAGCTCTCGAGCAGGCTCGATCAGATCTACCGCGACCTGAACGAACTCATTGCGCAGTTTCACCCTGAAGCGATGGCGGTGGAGGAATTGTTTTTCAACACCAATATCACGACCGGCATCGCCGTCGCCCACGGCCGCGGCATCATTCTGCTCTCGGGCTATCAGGCGGGGCTGCAGATCTATGAATACACGCCGCTGCAGGTCAAGCAGGCAGTCGTCGGTTACGGCCGCGCGGATAAAAAGCAGGTCATGGATATGGTGCGCCGCATCCTGTCTCTGCAGGCAGTTCCGAAGCCGGACGACGCGGCGGACGCTGTTGCCATCGCGCTGTGTCACGCACGCAGCGCCACATCTTTGATCCATCAACAGGAGAGATTTGACCCATGTTCTACCACATAAACGGTGTCGTTACCGATATCGAACCGAATATGGTCGTGCTGGAGTGCGGCGGGGTCGGCTACGCGCTCAACGCCAGCCTGAACACGATCAGCAGCGTCAGAACCGGCGAGCGCGTCAAGCTCTATACTTATGAGATCATCCGCGAAGATGCGCATGATCTCTACGGCTTTGGCTCCAAGAGTGAGAAGCACTGCTTTGAGCTTCTGCTCGCTATCTCCGGTGTCGGACCGAAGGCGGCGCTGTCGATCCTTTCGTCCAACACGCCGGACGGGCTGGCGCTGGCCGTGCTCAATGGCGATGAAAAGGCGCTCACGAGCGCGCCCGGCATCGGCAAGCGCATTGCGCAGCGTATCCTGCTTGAGCTCAAGGACAAGATGGCCAAGGAGAGCGCGAGTGTTGATTTGCGACCTGATGCCGGCGGTGCCCGCATCGATGCGGCTTCGGCTGCGCGCAGTGATGCGATCGCCGGTCTGACGGTGCTTGGCTACAGTATGCCGGAGATCAATGCAGCGCTGCGCACACTGCCGTCTATTGAGGGTATGAGCGCAGATCAGATCATCAAGGCTGCACTGCGTGCCATGATGCAGCAGTAAGCAGGGAAAGCATATGAGCATCAGCTTTTCTGAAGACGCCCAGCAGGAAGTTGTCACATCTTCCCGCGTCCTGCCGGAGGACTCCGGCGAGGGCTCACTGCGTCCGCGCCTGCTGCGCGATTATACCGGTCAGGAAAAGCAAAAGAAAATCTTCAGGTCTGCATCGACGCTGCGCGTCTGCGCGGTGAGCCGCTCGACCACGTGCTGCTCTACGGCCCTCCGGGTCTGGGCAAGACGACAATGGCCGCCGTCATCGCAAATGAGATGGGTGTGAATATGCGTATTACCTCCGGCCCTGCGATCGAGAAAGCGGGAGACCTGGCGCACTGCTGACGAATTTGCAAGAAAATGACATTCTATTCGTAGATGAGATCCATCGACTCAACCGTGCGGTCGAGGAGATCCTTTACCCGGCCATGGAGGACTATGCGATTGATATCATCATCGGCAAGGGCCCGTCGGCCAACTCGATCCGGCTGGATCTGCCGCATTCACGCTCATCGGCGCGACCACGCGCGCCGGGCAGCTGACAGCGCCGCTGCGTGACCGCTTTGGTGTCAACCTGCGGCTGGAGCTCTACAGCCCGGCTGAGCTGCAAAAGATCGTGGAGCGCAGCGCCGGTATCCTCAAGGTGGAGATTGACAGCGCCGGCGCCTATGAGATCGCCTCACGCTCGCGCGGTACACCGCGTATCGCAAACCGCCTGCTCAAGCGTGTGCGCGACTATGCGCAAGTACGCGCTGACGGCATCATCACGAAAGAGTTGCAAACGATGCTCTGCTGCGTCTGGAAGTGGACGAAATGGGCCTCGATGCGACCGACCGGCGCATGCTGCGCAGCATCATCGAGTTTTATCACGGCGGACCGGTTGGCCTGGAGACGCTTGCGGCGACAATCGGCGAGGAAGCCGTGACGCTCGAGGACGTGTATATGAGCCGTATCTGCTGCAGCAGGGCTTCCTGACGCGCACACCGCGCGGGCGTTGTGTCACGCGCCGTGCCTATGAGCATCTTGGACTGGAATATATCGGTCAGCAGGAAATAGAGCTCTGAAAAAACGCGGAATATTGCCGCAAACGTGCATTTTGTACAAAAATGTATTGACTTTTCAACGATTTTAGCTATAATTTGTTTTGTGTGGTATTGGAGTTTAAAAGGCTATGATGGATATTTCCCAACTGTCCGATGCAGAGCTGCTGTCCCTGGTAGCTGCCGGAGATGCTGCCGCGGAAGAAGCGCTTGCTGAGCGCTACAGCCGCTTGGTGCGTATCTGTGCGCGGCCGCTGTTTCTAGCAGGTGGTGACAGCGAGGATCTCATTCAGGAGGGATGCTTGGTCTGCTCTCGGCGATCCGGCAGTATGACCCGGCGTCCAATGTGCCTTTCAAAGCTTATGCGGAAGTATGCATCAGCAACCGCATCTACAGTGCCATCAAGTCTGCTTCAAGGCAGAAGCATTCTCCGCTCAACAGCGGCATTTCCCTAGACAGCATCCTCTCAGAAGAATCACAGACCCAGGCGTCCACCTATCCGGGAGCAAATTGTCGTGTTACTGAGGAGCAGGTTCTGGCCAGAGAGAGTGAACAAGAGCTTATTATCCGCTTTTACCCGGTACTTGTCAGCGTTTGAGGCGCGGGTGCTTCGGTTGTATTTGTCCGGTCTGTCGTATGCAGAAATGGCGGCTGAGACCGGCAAATCCGAAAAATCCATCGACAATGCCGTACAGCGGATCCGCCGCAAACTGGCGCGGCTCCCCAATTTCAGCGACTTCAGCAAGAGCTGAGCGCAATATAGCCGATAGGCAAGTTTTTCAAAAGAGAGGATTTATCATGTTCGAAGACAAAACGTTGAAGTGCAAAGAGTGCGGCGCAGATTTCATTTTCACCGCAGGTGAGCAGGAGTTCTACGCGGAGAAGGGTTTCCAGAATGAGCCCCAGCGCTGCAAGGCCTGCCGCGACGCTCGTAAGAATGCTGCCCGCGGTCCCCGCGAGTTCTTCACGGCTACCTGCGCTGCCTGCGGCGGCGAGGCCAGAGTTCCGTTTGAGCCGAAGTCTGACCGTCCTGTCTACTGCAGCGAGTGCTTCGCGAAGATGAGAGAGCAGCACTAATCAGCAGATAAACTGGTTAAAATGATTGGGGCGCTTTGTGCGACCCAATCATTTTCTCACAAGCAATTTACCGGAGGTAAAGAGTTATGTTTGAAATTTCCAGAGATACGATGATTTCGGAGATCCTGACCAATGCTCCGGAAGCGATGCCCGTGTTCCAGAACATCGGCATGCACTGCCTCGGCTGCGCTATGGCCAGCGGCGAGACGCTTGAGCAGGCCTGCCTCGCGCACGACGTCGATCCCGACGCCTTCCTCGAGCAGCTGCGCACCTATTTGGAGAGCCTGTAAGATACAGACGAGGATCAAAAGCCGGCGATATGCCGGCTTTTGGTGTTTCTGGGGAGAGAGTTATGGATCACATTCGCCTGTCGCCGCGCCTGCAGATGGTCGCGGACTTTGTGCCGCCGTGTGCCTGCGCTGCGGATATTGGCACGGATCACGGATATTTACCGGTCTGGCTGTTGCAAAGCGGCGTCATTCAATCGGCCATCGCGGCCGACATTCATGCCGGCCCGCTCGCCAACGCTCGACAGTCTGCCGCTGCCTACGATCTGGAAGAGCGCTTTCGGTTCGTGCAGGCGGACGGTTTGCAGTTTTCGGGCGCGCAGGCAGCGGACGTCATCACCATCGCCGGCATGGGCGGGGAGACGATCTGCGCGATCCTGGCGGCTGCGCCGTGGCTGCAGCAGCAGGGAAAACAGCTCGTTTTGCAGCCGCAGAGCAAAGTGACGGAGCTAACGGACTGGCTCTGGCACAATGGTTTCACGATTGAGGACGCGGCCCTATGCCGCGACGCCGGGAAGCGCTATCTTGCCCTGCGTGTGCTTGGGCAAACGGCGGCGCAGACATATACGGTGGAGCGGCTGCTGCTTCGGCACCGTGACCCGCTGCTGCCGGAGCACCTGAAGGAAGAGATTCGGCGGCAGAAGCGCGCACGCGCCGGTATGGCGCACGCAAAGCAGACGTCGGAAGCGGCGCTCGCGGCGATCGATGCGCGTCTGAGCGAGCTGGAGACCTGCTTGAAGGAGGTACAGTCATGGCAACCGTAAACGACATTTATGCTTTTCTCAATGATCTCGCACCGGTGCGGTATCAGATGGACTTCGATAACGCCGGCTTTCTGGCCGGTGACGGCAGCGCTGCGGTGAAAAAGACGCTGCTGGCGCTGGACATCACGGATGATGTAATCGCGGAAGCGGTCGAGCTGCGCGCACAGCTCATCGTTTCGCACCACCCGCTCATCTTCACACCACTGCGCCGCGCGACGGCGGACGATCTCACCGGCCGTAAGGTGCTTGCGCTCGCGCAGCACGGCATTTCAGCCATCTGCATGCACACGAATCTGGACATTGCCGACGGCGGTGTTAATGATGCGCTCATGGCGGCACTGGATGCGGAGGTCACGGGCGGTCTGGAACCGGCCGGTACGGCAGCTGACGGGAGCGCGCTTACCTGCGGCCGCATCGGGAAGCTGAAGAGACCCATGACCATGGCGGAATTTCTGCCTTATGTTGCCGGACGCCTGCATGCCAACGGCCTGCGGTACGTGGACGGCGGTTCACCGGTAGAAGCTTGCGGTCTGCGGCGGCTCCGGCGGGCAGCATGCTGGACCTTGCGGCGCAAAAGGGCTGCGACACGTTCGTAACAGCGGATGTGAAGTACGACCGGTTTCTTGCAGCCAAGGAGCTCAGCGTCAATCTGATCGACGCCGACCATTTCTGCACCGAAAATGTGATCATTCCGATCCTGCAGGCCAAGCTTCAGCAGCGGTTTCCGGCTGTTGCGTTCCCCATCAGTCAGGTGCACCATCAGACAGTGCGGACATATTGTCCATGATCCATGCCGCCGGTACTGTCCCGGCGGTATATTCTCGTCCAAGGCCTCATACAGTTTTGTAAGACTGATGAGGAGAGGACGACAGAATGGACACTTCTTCAATTTACGCAGACATCGCCGCCCGTACCGGCGGGAATATTTACATCGGCGTTGTCGGCCCGGTACGCACCGGGAAGTCGACCTTTATCAAACGGTTCATGGAGACGCTTGTACTGCCGAACATCACCGATGAATATGTGCGGGAGCGCGCACGCGATGAGCTGCCGCAGAGCGGCTCTGGGCGGACGATCATGACTGCGGAGCCGAAGTTTGTCCCGGAGGATGCTGTCTCAATCGAGCTGGACGCCTCCGTGCGCGCCTCTGTGCGTCTGATCGACAGTGTTGGCTACATGATCCCCGGCGTCAACGGTCAGTATGAAGATGGGGAAGAGCGCCTCGTCACGACCCCGTGGTACGATCATGAGATCCCAATGCGCGTTGCGGCGGAGGAGGGGACACGGAAGGTGATCCGCGACCACTCGACGATCGGCATCGTTGTCACGACCGACGGCAGCGTGACTGAGCTTGCACGGGAGGACTATGCCGCGGCGGAAGCGCGCATCGTCGCAGAGCTGCAGGACATCGGAAAGCCGTTTCTCATCCTGCTCAACACGGCCGATCCGGCGGGGGAGACTGCACAAACATTGGCTGCCCAGCTGCAGGAACAGTACGATGCTGCCTGCCTGCCGGTCAACTGTCTGGAGCTGACGGAGCAGGATGTTCTGGAGATTTTGCGCTCGGTCCTGTACGAATTTCCGGTCACGGAGATCTGCTTTCGCATGCCCGAGTGGATGGATGTACTGCCGCCTGAGAACGAGACGAAGCAGCAGCTCTATGCGCTGCTGCGCGAACAAATGCCGTCGCTGCACCGCCTGCGTGATGCGCGCCGCGCGGCACAGGCGCTTGCAGACAGTGAGCTGCTGGAAACGGCAGACGTGGAAAATGTCTCCGTGGACACCGGGGCCGTTTGCTATGTGCTCACATTTCCGCGCGCGCTGTACTACAGTATCATCAGTGAGCAGGCGGGCGTTGCGCTGCACAGCGACGGAGAGCTTATCTCCTTCCTCGCGGACATGGGGCGCATTCAGGCCGACTATCAGCACATCCGCGGCGCACTGGAGGATGTACGCAGCAAGGGCTTCGGGGTCGTCATGCCGTCGGCCGGTGACTTGCAGCTCGCAGAGCCGGAGATCGTGCGCAAGGGCGGCCGATACGGCGTCCGGCTCAAGGCCAGCGCAAAGGCATCCATATGTTCCAGACGAATATCGAGACGGAGATCTCGCCGGAGATTGGTGGGGAGAACGCCTCGAGTGAGATCCTCGGCTTCCTGCTGCAGGGTTTGACGGCGATGTTGAACAGCTCTGGCAGTCCAATATTTTCGGCAAACCGATCTACACGATCGCGCAGGAAGGCGTGGAGGAAAAGCTCAGCTGCCTGCCGACGAAAGCCGTTAGCAAGCTGCAGGAGACACTGCAGCGTGTCGTCAATGAGGGCAGCGGAACACTGATCTGTATTATTTTGTGACAGGAGCTCTGTCTGGTGTCCGGGAACCGGCTTGCAGACGCTTTTTTTGAGAATAGCAAATCGTTATAACAGGCATCCGGCAAAGCGCCGGATGCCTGTTTATGTTGCTTCTGTTCTTGATTTCAGGATTTGTGTCTTGAAATCAAGAATCATGATTATTCTTGAATCTGTGCTGATGCAATGGTAAACTGTGGTCATGGAAGTCCCTCGAGTTTGTCTATGACGATGGCAACCAGCCGTTCGCCATGATCTACAACGACGGCTCGACCTCGTTGTATTGGATGGAATTACCCCTAGCAGTGCAAATTTTAAGAAAGGAGGCGAAGCATGGAAAAAGGTTTAATTACATTAGGGCGTTGCTGGCAAAAGAGATCGACGTGGCAGCCGATTGCAAGAAACAGAAATCTCAGGTCGTTTATCAGCAGTATTGCGCAGGCGGTACGATGCATCGTGGCTACTATTGTCCAAGTTTGACGGAAGATCTCTGGCTCGGCAACACAAAATTTTTAGAATTTGAGCACAAAAGCGGAAATGCATTCGCCGCCAGAGAAAAGGAGGTGGTCTTCATTTTTACGGCTTTGATGCATCGGAAAAAGCCGCTTGAACGATTGCGGTGACCAATAGAAAAAGCTTAGAAAAAGTAAATTTTGTACGGTGCAAAAGTGACGGTTATGCTGGAGAGTATTGAAAACCAGTTCTGGTCATTCAATAAGCATCTGCCGGTATGACGAACAGAATAGCAGAATTCAAATATATGAGTATTATTTATTACTCCGAAGAGCAGATCAGGTTTCCCACATGACCCGAGAGACGTTTCGCTATCTGCCGGATCAGGTTATAGATAATTGGTATCCGCGTTTTTTACGGTAAAAGATGGATATCTGACCGGCTATACGGAAGAGCGCTTTTACCATGGCCAGTGCAGCGTTAAGGGGCCTTATCGAGTGACAAAAAAGCGAAAAGTCCCGCCCTGTAAATAGGAAATTCATCAAGCGGGCGGTGCTGTTGCACCGCCCGCAGAAAGATAGATAAGTGGTCACTATGATGCGTACAACCGTCGGCACACAACCACAGATCATCATCGTTGCCTGCTGTATCACGCTGCGCCGCAGCGCCTATGACGCGTGGGGCAACTACTCCGTGCATGGTGCTGACGGCAAAAAGACCACGGATGCCAGCTTCATCGGGCACATCAACCCGCTGCGCTACCGTGGCTACTACTACGATCGCGAGACGCGCCTTTACTACCTCCAGAGCCGCTACTACGACTTTGCCAACTGCCGGTTCATCAACGCGGATGGAGTGACTGCCACTGGTTTAACAATCCTGCAGACTGCGATTCCAATTGGCTATATTATGAAATGTTAGATATCATTATTGTTAGTGCGTACAATTCTGCCGGCGGCGATCCAGTACAGCAACCGGAAAACGTTAGAGTTGCTTTGGGGACAATCAAAGCATTCATAGTTGGTCTTGAGAAAATAACTCCCCAATTTTAAGGAAGGAGGCGAAGCATGGACTTCGTTCGTGATTACATGCGGGCATTGCTGGCAAAAGAGATCGATGTCGCAGCCGCATTGCAGAAACAGAGATCTCAGGTTGTTTATCAGCAGTATTGCGCAGGCGGTACGATACATTGCGTGGCTACTATTGCCATGCCCATCAAGCATAACGGAAGATCTCCGGGTCGGCAACACAAAACGCGGCCGCCTTTGCAAGAAGCGGCCGCCGGAGGAAAGACTTTCTCACATATACGGCTTTGATGCGTCGGATCGCTTGATCACGGTCAAGCACATGCACTGCTTAGAGGAGTATTATTTTGTACATGGCGCAGGAGACGCTGGGTATAGAGATAGATAATGCTAACAACGCAAGTGCAGTAAACATTTGCCGGTATGACACAAATGGCAGAATTCACCACCCTGTAACCCTGAAAATAGGTGATTCAGCAAGCTGGCGGTGCAGCAGCACCGCCCGCAGGGAAATGGACAAGTGATCACTATGATGCGTACAACCGTCAGCCACAACCACAGATCATCATCGTTGCCTGCTGTATCACGCTGCGGCTTTATATATATCGGCAGACGGTACGGTAGATTTTTTCTCAAACCGGCAAAAATGACGTAGATTCGCGCTGGTGTTTTGTGTAAGATTTGCGTTGTTTTCTTCACAATGTTGTGGTAAACTACGGACATGAATTCTATGAAAACGAGGGATGTCTATGAAGCCACTGTCCAAAATTGCCGCAGGAGTGAGCCCGTCCGCGACGCTGGCCGTCAGCGCACTGGCGAAGAAGATGAAAGCAGAAGGGAAGGACGTTATCGGCTTTGGCGCCGGCGAGCCCGATTTTGCCACACCCGACCGCATCAGCTATGCGGGTGTGCGCGCGATCTGCGACGGAAAGAGATATACGCCCGCAGCCGGTATGATCGAGTTGCGTCAGGCGATCTGCGACCGCGTGAAGGCGGACTACGGTCTGGAATACGAGGCTACGCAGGCGGTTGTCGCCAGCGGCGCCAAGCACATGGTCTATATTGCGCTGGGTGCGCTGGTCGACCCGGGCGATGAAGTGATCGTGCCGTCCCCGTACTGGGTCAGCTACTGTGAAATGGTACGTCTGTTTGGCGGCGTACCGGTCGTTGTTGACGTCAGCGAGGAGCAGGGCTTCCAGCTCGCGCCGGAGCAGCTCGAGCTGCCATCACAGACAAGACCAAGGCCATCATCCTCAATAACCCCTCGAATCCGACCGGTGCTGTCTATTCGAAAGAAGCACTCAAGGCTGTCGCGGACGTCTGTGTCAAGCACGATCTGTACATCATCTCGGACGAGATCTATGACAAGCTTGTATATGACGGCGTGCCGTTCACCAGCGTCGCCGCGCTCAGTGACGAGATCAAGGAGCACACCATCCTCATCAACGGCGTCTCCAAGACCTATGCCATGACCGGCTGGCGCATCGGCTATGCACTGTCCCCGGCGCCGGTGGCCAAAGCTATGACCAATTATCTCAGCCACTCGACCGGCGCACCGGGCACCATGTGCCAGTGTGCGGCCATTGAGGCGCTCTCCGGCCCGCAGGACGAGGCAGAGCAGATGCGGCAGGTGTTCGAGCAGCGCCGTGATCTGATCGTGCGCCGCATCAATGCCATGCCCGGCGTCAGCTGCCTGAAGCCGAGCGGCGCGTTCTATGTCATGATGAATCTGGAGCAGATCATCGGTAAGCAGATCGATGGTCAGGTCATCGGCAGCGGTGATGACTTTGCAAAGCTGCTGCTGGAAAAGAGCCTGGTTGCTGTTGTGCCGGGCAGCGGCTTTGGCGCGCCGAATTTTGTGCGCCTGAGCTATGCGATCTCGACGGAAAATATCGAGACCGGCATGGATCGCCTGGAGGCGTTTTTGAAGCAGCTTCAGTAAACCGATATTTATGAGGCGCGTGGGCCGACCGCGCGCCTCTTTTTCTATGCCTTGGTTGACGCGCCGGGCACAAAATGGTATTCTGAGAGCATGTCATAAGCGTCTATCCCCACCGCATACCATAGCAAGAGGGGGGAGCGCCGTGACAAAGTTACTCTATCAACGGATCCTGGTCGTGCTGTTGGCATTGATCGTGGTGTTCGGCGGCTGGTTTGCTGCCGACTGGCAGCTCCGGCGCGCAGAAGCGGCCGCAAACTGGACAGAGCAAAAACAGGTTCTGATCCTTGACGCCGGTCACGGCGGGGAAGACGGAGGGGCAGTGGCACCGGACGGGACCGTGGAGGCAGACGTCAACCTGCAGATCGCGCTGCGCGCCCGCGCCATCGCGGAACTGACCGGCATTGAAGTCATCATGACACGCGACAGCCCGGACATTGCCTATCCGGACGATGCCACTACGATCGCAGAGCGGAAAAAGGCTGACCAGCACCAGCGCGCAGAGCTGATTCGCAGAACAGACAATGCCGTGCTCATCAGCATCCACCAGAACTGCTATCCGGATCGGAAGCCTTCGGGCACGCAGGTGCTGTATGCAGCGAGCCCCGGCAGCGATGCGCTCGGCTCACGGATGCACGATAATCTCGTCGCGTATCTTGACCCGCAAAACCGGCGCGTCGCAGTGCCGATCTCGGAGAAGATCTACCTGATGCGCGAGGTGAATTGCCCTGCAGTGCTGGTTGAGTGCGGCTTTCTATCCAATGAATCCGAGTGCGCAAAGCTTGAAGACGGCGGCTACCAGACAAAGCTGGCAGCTGTGATCATCGCATCTTACTTACAATACCGGCAGTCTCTGCCGCAAACAGGAATGATCACATGAAAGCAAAATCAAGTGCGAAAACCGTCTTTTATTGCTCGGAATGCGGCAACGAGACGGCAAAATGGATGGGGCAGTGCCCGGCGTGCGGCGCGTGGAACACGCTGGTTGAGGCACCGAAGGAGCCCAAAATGGCACTTGGCACGCGTGCCAAGCGTATCGCGCAGCCAAAGCTGATCTCAGAGTTGGATGTCGAGGAGGAACTGCGGTTTTCTACAGGAATCGGTGAATTTGACCGCGTGCTCGGCGGCGGCGCCGTGCGCGGGTCGCTGGTTCTGGTCGGCGGCGCGCCCGGCATTGGCAAATCCACGCTGCTTCTGCAGCTCTGTGGGCGCATCAGCGAGCGGGAAACGATTCTCTACGTCTCCGGCGAAGAGAGTCAGCGCCAGCTGAAAATGCGCGCGCAGCGCCTTGGTGTCGATCATGGCAGCATTTATGTGCTGGCTGAAACGGATTTGAACACCGTCCTGTCTACGATCGATGACCTGCAGCCAACCGTCCTGATCGTCGACTCCATTCAGACCATGTACGACGCAGAAACGGCATCAACGCCCGGCAGCATCAGTCAGGTGCGCGAGTGCACGATGCGCATCATGCGCTCAGCCAAAGACAGCGGCTATACGGCGTTTGTGGTCGGCCATATTAATAAGGAAGGTAGCATTGCCGGACCGAAAGTGCTCGAGCACATGGTCGACTGCGTTCTGTACTTTGAGGGCGACCAGAGCATGTCTTACCGTATTTTGCGCGCGGCTAAAAACAGATTTGGGTCGACAAACGAGATCGGCGTCTTTGAAATGGAAGATTCCGGGCTTCGAGAAGTGACAAATCCGTCTGAAATGTTACTATCCGGGCGGCCGAGCAATACGCCCGGCACCTGCGTTGTCGGCGTCATGGAGGGCTCGCGCACGGTGCTTGCTGAGGTGCAGGCACTTGTCACACCGTCTGGCTACAGCGGCGCGCGGCGAAACGCCAATGGCATCGACTACAACCGTGCGATGCTGCTGCTGGCTGTGCTGGAAAAGCGCGCGGGATTTTCGCTGTCGAGCTGCGATGCATACATCAACGTTGTCGGCGGCCTGCGTCTAGACGAGCCGGCAACGGATCTGGCGGTGATCCTTGCAATTGCGTCAAGCTATAAGGATCTGCCGGTTGGCAGCGATCTGGCAGCAGTTGGCGAAGTCGGCCTGTCCGGAGAGATCCGCTCGGTGAGTCATTTGAATCAGCGCCTGTCGGAGATCGCGCGGCTGGGATTCCGGCGCTGCATCATTCCGGCGCATGTGCGCGACGATGTGCAGAAGCAAAACGGTTTGGAGACGATCCCGGTCAAGAACATTCGCGAAGCGCTCAAGGCCGTGTTCGGTGCGTAAATCTTTTGGTTGCTGCTGCGAGAAGGCATGCGCTGAAGAATTGTAAAAATGACGACGAAAACCGCCGGAAGGCCCATTTGCGGCTTTTCGGCGGTTTTCTCCTCCTCTGAATTCGGCAAAATTTTTATTTTGCCGAATTATTTGTGTATTTTGTCAATAGACACTGCCCCATGCTTCTGCTATGCTCATATCAGAAATTGAGGTGTTGGATATGGACTGTTCGGATGCGCCGCAGGTGCTGCGCGACTTTTTGGCTTATCACGAAACGATTTGCGGACACTCCAAGGCGACGGTCGACCAGTATTATCTTGATCTGCGGATGTTTTTGCGATTTCTGAAGCTCGACCGTGGGCTCGCACCGCGCACGGCTGAATTGGACGAGGTCTCCATCGCAGATGTCGATATTTCCTTTCTGCGCACAGTGATGCTCACAGAGGTTTACAGTTTTTTGGCCTATCTATCGCGCGACCGCGTCAAGCAGCCGAATGCGCACGAGCTGGAATACGGTCTGAGCGCGAACTCCCGTGCGCGCAAAATCGCAGCGATCCGCAGCTTTTTCAAATACCTGACTGTGAAAGCAAAGCTGCTGGAGGAAAATCCGGTCCAGGATCTCGACTCCCCGAAGATCCCTAAGACGCTCCCCCACTATCTCACACTGGACGAGAGCAAACGGCTTATGTCCGTGGTGGACGGGAAAAACAAGGAGCGAGATTATTGCATCCTGTGTATTTTTCTCAACTGCGGGCTGCGTATTTCGGAACTTGTCGGTCTGAATCTGCAGGACGATCACGGCGACAGCCTGCGCATCCTCGGCAAGGGCAGTAAAGAGCGTATTGTTTACCTCAACGATGCCTGCCGTGAAGCGCTCGACCGTTATCTGGCCGTACGCAGCGAGATCGCACCACCGCGCACGACGGCGATGTTCCTCTCCAACCGGCGCACGCGCATCAGCTGTGACTCCGTACAGGTCATGGTCAAGAAAAACCTGACGCGCGCGGGCCTGGACGCCAGTCAGTATTCCACACATAAACTGCGGCACACAGCGGCAACACTCATGCTGCAAAACGGCGTTGACGTGCGCACGCTGCAGGAGGTGCTCGGGCATGAACATCTGAACACCACGCAGATCTACACGCACGTAGACAATGATCAGCTGCGCACGGCGGCGGCGGCAAATCCGCTGGGAGAGTTTTCCCCTAACGAGAATACGGCAAAAAAATTCTCCGATTCCTGAAAACAGGGATCGGAGAATTTGCTTTTTATTTGGATTTGACCTTCGGCAGGTAATCGCGGACGCGATGATGCGGCTTGTCGAAGCCGAACGCACGAATTGCCATCAGCAGTGTGCCGAGCGCGGCGGCACCGTCCAGAACGGCGGCAAACCAGAGCGTGCAGTAGCCTAGTTCCGCCATCACCAGCAGCAGTACCTTCACTACAGCGCCAATCGCCAGATGCTCGCGGCAAATACCCTCGACCCAACCGGCAGTCGATCGCTTCCGGCAGCAGGTACGGGTCTTGGCTCGTGAGCAGGATATCGGCGTCAAACCGCTCCTCACTTTCCTCCGGAATAACACAGACGTCGAGGTCGGCGCCCGAATGTTCCGGATGCGCCGTACAGCGACGGTCATAGTAAAGCAGCAGCAGTTCCCCAGTCATCCAGCTTTTCCACCTGCTGCGTAAGAAGCCGCTCTTTTTCTTCACTGCTGCATTTGCAGTGGAGATGATCCGCCTGAAGCTCCTTCGCGTTTTCGGATACGGAGTCGTTGCTGGCGTTGCTGAAGAGCGTGACCGTATGCACGCCCAACGCACGCAGCTCCTTGAGCGCGGGCTTCGTATCCGACTGCACAACTTCCTGCAGCAGGATCTTGCCTGCGTACTGCTCACCAACGGACACATAAACTACGTAGCCATCCGTCAGGTCTGCATCCGGAATGTCCACACCCTTGAGGATCATCAGCTCTCGTGTGCCGACGCAAACGCGGGTCGATTCAATATAGACCTCCACGCCGCTTTCGGGAATGTCCACAGCATTTGAGAGATACTCGCTGCGGATCGGACCGGTATAAGCGGCGCAGATGGCGTGCGCCGTGCGGCTGCTGGAGCAGGATTCGGCATTGGCAGCCAGCTGCAGCAGCGCTTCCGGCGTCAGCTGGCTGGACTTTACACTGACTACCTTCGGGAGCTGGCTGTTCCCCTCCCCTTCATCGACTGCGACCGCACGCACGGCATTGAGCGCGCGCATGCTCCGGCAGCTGCGAAACAGCACATTGCAGCGATACGCGCCGTTGACGGCGCTGTACCACACCAGCGGCACGGAAACAAGCAGCGCACACGGTGTAGACAGAAAGAGCACGATCATGGCAGCGTGGATTGCCCGGGAAACCGTCGCTACTTGAGCACACTCTCGAGCACGGCAACCAAAATCGCAATGCACAGACCAGCCGGCGCGAGATAGTCGAATCCATTTCGGAGCGGCGAATTCAGCCGTAGAGTGGATCTCTCCGCCGACTGCATCTTTCAATGTCTTCTGTGCGTGCTGCGTGACGACCGCAATCAGAATCGAAACGACCCGGTACACAAGCAGAAAAACAGCAGCATCCACCGGCTGCCCGACCGCCAGTGTGCCGATCACGCACACGATGATGAGCACTGCCGGCCGAAACACCTGCCGGTTGAGAATGCAGGCAATTGCAGCCGCAAGGTAGTCATATCCGGCGGCAAGCACGGACAGGACCAAAAGCACGTAGCGCAGCACACTGTGCACAAGCGCGCCGACGATGCACAGGATCAGCGCCGCCGCAAGACGCACGATCAGCACCAGATCCAGCCCCGTTTCCGGAAACAGGCGCAGCGTTTTCCAATCATAGTCCGGCCGATCCGCAGCAAAGCAGCTCGCAGACAGGCGCGTCAGAAGTTCCTGAAAATTCATGGGTATCCCCCCTGTCCAGACTGGAGCGGTATGCGAAGCTCAGGCTTTCCCGTCGCAGCCGAGCACATCGATGATCTTATGCTTGACGAGCTGCTTGATGTTTTCACGTGCGGGGCCGAGATACTTTCTCGGGTCGAACTCCGACGGGTGCTCAGCCAGATACTTACGCACCGTGCCGGTCATGGCCAGACGCAGGTCAGAGTCAATGTTGATCTTGCATACGGACAAGCGCGCCGCCTGACGCAGCTGATCCTCCGGCACACCGATCGCACCGGGCATATTGCCGCCGAATTCATTGATCATCTGCACATATTCCTGCGGCACGGAAGACGAGCCGTGCAGCACGATCGGGAAGCCGGGCAGACGCTCGGACACTTCCTCCAGAATGTCGAAGCGGAGCTGCGGCTTCGTGCCGGGTTTGAACTTATAAGCGCCGTGGCTCGTGCCAATGGCGATGGCCAGCGAATCGCAGCCGGTGCGTTCAACAAACTCCTGCACATCCTCCGGGCGCGTGTAGGACGAGTCCTCAGCCTTGACCTTGACGTCGTCCTCGATGCCGGCCAGTGTGCCGAGTTCCGCCTCCACGACGGCACCATGCGCGTGTGCGTATTCCACGACCTGACGCGTCAGCGCGACATTTTCCTCAAACGGCTTGGAGGAGGCATCGATCATGACAGAAGAAAAACCGTCATCGACGCAGGCCTTGCACAACTCGAACGAATCGCCATGATCCAGATGCAGACAGATCGGCAGACCGGTCTCGATCACGGCAGCTTCCACCAGCTTGACCAGATACGTGCGGTTGGCGTATTTGCGCGCACCGGAGGACACCTGCAGGATCACCGGAGCGTTGCACTCCTTTGCAGCCTCGGTGATACCCTGAATGATCTCCATGTTGTTCACATTGAATGCACCGATGGCGTAACCGCCGGCATACGCTTTTGCAAACATTTCCTGCGAAGTAACAATCGACATTGACAAGTCAACTCACTTTCATATAATATATAGAACAGCAATATGATCCAAAACAGATAATCGATTCAATTTATTTTACACATGTTTTTAGATAATATCAATAGCGGAATTCAATGTTTCAGTAAAATCTATCAATTCTGTGAATTTGTGGAGGTAAGCTATGTCCGGTATATTGAAGGGTGCGTGTATCTTTGGGCAGTCCGGAGGGCCGACTGCTGTCATCAACGCCAGCGCTTACGGTGTGCTCAAGACCGCATTGGAATCAGATGCCATCACCAATGTTTACGGTGCGGCCCACGGCATCCGCGGCGTTCTGGATGATCGCCTGTATGATATCGGTCAGGAGGATCCGGGTGAGCTCCGTCTGCTTCTGCACACGCCGTCGTCGGAGCTGGGCTCCTGCCGCTACAAAATGGCGGATCCGGACACGGACGATACGGATTACCGGCGTATTCTGGAGATCTTTCAGAAATACGACGTGCGCTATTTCTTCTATAACGGTGGCAACGACTCCATGGACACCTGCAACAAGATCAGCCGCTATATGCAGGCGCACGATTGGGAGTGCCGCGTGACGGTTCATGGGGCCTGCCGGTGGCAGGAGAACAGCGCTGCACTGGCGACGCTGCGGTTCTTTGCCGATGTGCATCGTGTTTATGAGCAGAAGAACAGCGTGCTGATTGCTGTCTCCGAGGGCATCCACTATGCCGACGGCTCGTTCGTGTCCGAGGCGAAGGCCTCCGCAACAGACGGTTTCGGCCACGCGCAGCTCGGTGGCTTGGCTGCACGTCTGGCACAGGCACTCAAAGAGCGCGAGCATGCAAAGGTCCGCGGCATCGAACTCTCGCTGCTGCAGCGCGCGGGTGCGCATCTGGCCTCTCAGACGGATATTGACGAGGCATTTGCTGCCGGTAAAACGGCGGTTGAGGCTGCCATCGCCGGCGAAACCGGCAAGATGGTCGCCCTCATGCGTGAAATGGTCGACGGAGAATATACCTGCCGCATGAAGCTCATTCCGCTCTCCGATGTCGCAAACTATGAAAAGAAAGTCCCGGTGGAATGGATCGTGCCGGAGGGCAACAACGTCACGCAGGACTTTATCGACTATGCCCTGCCGCTCAT
>VOFC01004889.1_pt1 | contig 34463 bp, 58 predicted proteins | sample 5384161 | NCBI WGS metagenome assembly VOFC01 (sample SAMN12384722, study PRJNA508395) | human gut metagenome | isolation source: healthy gut B | host: Homo sapiens | reverse complement strand
TATCGCAGCTTGAAGAAAATAAACCGGATTTATATCGGTGATAAACAAAGAAGGTGCATCTCGTGACACACTTTTCATATATAAATCCTTAAAAAATTAGGATTTATTTTATAATCTGATGTAAAATCTTTCATATAGATATTAAGCCTACTTTCTGCTATTTCTACTGAATTAGCTAACTATCCAGGTTTATAGTAGTCACTATCACCAGTTCTTTTTAATCCAATGGCTCAAACTCCATATACGAACTCATCATATTTTATGATTTTTTGCTCTTACCCTTAAATCAATCTCAGAAAAATAGAAATGAAGCGTTTTTTACCACTTCTGTTATTTCAAATTCCAGATATTACACTTTTTAATTATTGCTTAATACAACTTTAAATTAATACTCCGTTTTCAATTTAATGCCCAGTGCCTGAGAAATACTGATAAAACTGGAAAGTTGCATGTCTGTTTCTCCTTTCTCTATTCGGGCTATATAGGCACGCTTCTTTCCCACCTTTTCAGCTAATTCTTCCTGTGTAAGATTTAATTCTTTACGCCTATTACGAAGAATCTCTGCAAATTCAGATAATGTGCTCTCTCTCGAATAAACTTATCTTTATCCAATAACTCTCCGAAAACCTCACCTGTCAAATAAGGTTTCAAGTCAACGTTCTTCTTGCTTCCGTCATTGAAAGTCACAAAGAAGTTCGTAATCTTTGATATAATCAACATCAACGACTCGTAACATAAGCGTTTATTTTAAAGGTTCTATTTTATTTATTTTCTCACCATTTTGAGCTTTTTCCCATAAGGTTAGAATTTCAGCTTCATGTAAATCTATCCATTCATTTACTTTTTGCAATAACCTTTGCAGGCGCTTGGCCGTCTACAATCCTATCAATACACTAATAGAACACTCATAGTCACCATAGGAAAATGAATATGTGGTGGGTTATGGTCTTTCAATAAAGACTTATTATGATACCAAAGAATCTACAAATTTCAGGCATGACATATAATATTTTAATTCACACACAAATGTAACTAATTAGTTTCATTCATGCAAGAATATAGCAAAAAAATAACGGTAATCTATCATACCGTTTCCCCAAAGGAGACCTAACAGCCTTTACTCTTTTACTAAAATTATAACGATTTGCTCATTCTTTTTTTTTGCCACCTGTTCCTCTTTTTGATTTCCTTCAAGCTCTTCATCAATGCGATCCGCGTTCCCAGCAAACATAATGCCCTCACGTCTTGACCATACACCACCACTAACAGCGGAGACAGCCGTAGCCACCTTTATCATTCAAATCATCAATCATATATGGAACCAGTTCTGTTTCTATGTCAATGGTCTGCGATGCCTTGCTAAACTCGGTTGGATTGATGGAGCCTAAAGCGGAAACAATGAAATTTACTCTCCGCTGCAAGAACTCACCGATAACCTCACCGTGATTTTCTACCGCCATATGTGCACCCATGAACATAAAGCGGAAAGCGGTTCCTGATGCTTTGCCTATGCCCTTCAATGTCTCAAAGGATATTCTTGGAGTGTTTGACATATCATAAGCCATATTAGTGAGTGTTTCTGCTTCAAAACGTACGGTATCCGGAACTTGGTTCCACGTCAGATACTGGGCATCCGCACCTTCACCTGTAAGTTTGACCATTCTATCCTTAACCTTACCCATGAAACCCTCTACATCTCCAATTAGCTTCAGCAGTGGGAAAAAATGGTAGTCAATACAATCCGCGTAATTAGAAAGAAGTTTTTCCAACCGGACACGGAAAGTCTTAATCTTCTTGCAATAAGGTTCGGGCCGATAAGCGTAGAGAACCGGTAGTTTTGGGAATCCATGAGCAAAAGGAGTTCTTTCTTCATACCCTTTAGACAAATCCCATTGATAGACTGCTTTGTCCGTGATAGTCATAAAGCAGATAACTTCCGAATCATCCATGAGCTTCTTTTTATACTCACGTGAGAAAGCAATCATTTTACCTTCGTCGTTAAAGAACGGGTATAGCTTATCACCTCTGAATGGAGACCATAACACGCTTTTCAGTTTCTTGGTGGGCTTGACCTTGCCACCGAACGTAGTTTTAACTTTCTTCCAAAACTTTGCCCAAAACGAATCATCATCGGTAACATACCAATATTCTGCCGCTTCTTGTTCGGAGAGCCAGGCACGGACAATCTTCTTGTTTTGGTATTTGATTTTGTTGGATTTAAATACAGCCTTTACCGCATCCAGCAGCTTCTTTTCATCATCATCAGTCGGAGTGCAATCCATAGACGGTTCTGTGCCGACTGTAAAAGCAGTTTGGATATTCACGATATCTTGTTCCAATGGAATGGAAATACGGTTCACCGGTTCAGTCTTATACTTTGCTTCGATTTCATAAGTCTTACCCGTTTTTTCATCGAAGTGCTTCTCTGCTTCTTTTTCAAGAACCTTTCTGTCCGGATATTTCTTTTTGTCAACCATGATTTCATGGCGTTCCGGATTCCAATCATCCCAAAGTTCACAACGGTCGGGAAGTTCAGTCTTCCTACCTTTCTTCAGGTAGTTTATCTTCTGCCCGATATCGGGCAATGCTAATATTTCTTCTAAACTCAATGGCATAGCTTATATTTTTAATGTGTGAATATTCCTGTTAAATCTTTCGGCTTCTGAATCTTACCAAGAAGCTCACCCAATACATAGTAACGTACAGCATCTATTCCGTGATTGTCATGGATCTTCCGGTTCGTTGATATAGTTCCCATCCTTATCCTTTGCCCAGACATAATTTCTGTACTCCCTTACATTTAGGCGAATTGAAGGTTATAAGAACGCTATGGTTATGTGATAAATATCCATTCCCTGCTGCAATCTTGTCAATACCGGCATTGATAGAGGCCTTGCCCTTTCTCTACCGGGTAAATCTTGATACCTCCGTTATGGATTTCCTGAATAAGTCGTGGGTCTGCACTGTCAGCTATCACCTTTAGATTTATTCCACGGACGGAGAGTCTTTTTCAATTATATCCCCAGATAGTAAACCTGTACGGTAATCCACTTCGTCCAAATATAGCGCATTGTCTATGATTCCACATCGGATAGCTGCTGTAGGGTCGTTAGTATAACCAAAATCCAGCCCAATTCCGACCCTCTTACACCACATCGGGAACTCGTCAACAATTCCCCACTTCTTGAACACAGCACCTTCTGCAACGTCAGCCCACCGGCCGATAACCACATGAGCATATTTCTCCAGGTTCTTCTCCTTCATATCTTCCACCTCTTTCAGGAACTCAGGAGAAAGGTTATCCAAGTTATCAAAATACGTAGTATGGATATGGAGCACATTCGGATGAGTGGAAACCTGAACTTGCACACCGTCAATCTCTACCAGTTTATGAGTTTTCTCGATGTATTTTTTATAGATGAAGTGATTGGAATCACACGGATTCATAATTATTATAATCCGGTTCTGAATTCCTTTCTTACGGATAGAGAAGCATAATCTTGTCGAACTCTTCCTCACTGGTCCACTCTTCCGCTTCATCGCAGACGAAAGTCGTAATGCCTTGAATGGATTTCAGTTTGGCTGTCTGGTTCCCGGAAGAAGTCTTGATACCCCGGAACATGATACGACTGCCGGTCATGCGGTTTACTATATCCGTCTTTGTGGTCTTGAAATATTTAGTTGTACCGTCTAGCTCTATCTTCTCCATCATTTCGGGAATGATAGACATACCAGCAGAAACCATCGTGTAACGGGTGTAAAGAATCTGATGAACTATTTTCTCTACGGGAGTCATTTCGAATGTCAGCCGTTCTATGAAGGTAGAAGCATTGAAAGACTTTCCTGAGCCACGACCTCCAGTGATGAGAATGATAAATTTCTCGTCATCGGTGTATAACGGATGATATATCTCTTGGGGAACAATCATTTCAACTTGTCTTTAATCCACGAATCAATATTGATTCCGTGTTCAATATCTTTAGGTATATCGGCATCTTCATCTTGTCGGCGTTCAACCTTTCTCCATTCTTCATCATGATGGTATAACCAAACGGACATTGCCTGAAGGTTTGGAGCCAGTTCACTTTCACTTACCTGAAGTTCTTCTTCACCAGTCAAGTTGCCTTCTTGGTCTTTCAGTTTTCTTACCACGGTGCTTTTGGTTTTTATGCCACCGAGAGCCATTGCAAGGAATTTAGCCCTTACAGTGGCATTGATTGTCGCGCGCCCACGCGCTAAGACTTCGGATATTTCGGTGTACTCACTTTTCTTTTCGCAGAATGTTTGAGGCAAAATCCCTATGGCATAAGCAATTTCCTTGTCAGTGAATCCCTTTTTTTGGCATACGATTCCACGAGAGAAAGAAAGTCCTCGCTTGTATAATCAAACTTAGGCTTTCTTCCTCCTTTACCTTTTCTGTTTTGAGATTCACTATTGCTCATATTACTTCTTTAATTTTCCATTTCTCACATTGTTCATACCTGAACTCAGAGAACATCACACTACCTTTCCAAACATAATGATGAACACAAAACAGGTTTTGCTTTAGAACATTCCTTATCAAAGTATAAAATCGCCAATCATAATTTTAACCGTTATTGTTACCCATATATACACGGCGAGAAATTGGCTTGTTTCCATAGACATCAACCCCTTTTTTGAGAAATAGCTATCTATTTTCTCAGCATATCTTCCCATTATGGATTTCGTTCTATCCCTTATGTTTCTTTGTCTTGCAGAACCTAACCCGTATTGTCTTCCAACATTATTCGTCTGGACTGCTGATATAACTGGCTATATGTTTTCTTTCTAACTCAGCTTTCCTCCCAATAATTAATCTATTCTTTCTACTTGTTCATCAAAAACTTCTCCCTTTATAAACTTCATATCAGGGTCATACCCGAACCTTTCGCAGAATGCGGCTTTAGCTTCATAGGTATCAAAGGACAACATCACATAGGCATCCATGTTCTCAGCTTGCTTCTGTGCGTTTTCTTTCACCTGATGCTTGACCTCTTTCATGTGGGCTACCTTTTCAGCACGTTCCAACTGCTTGGTGGCTTTATCGGCTTCTTTCTGTTCTGTTACAGGCGACATCATGCTTTCCAGTTCGTCAGCAATGGAGCTTTCCTCTTCGGTCTGCAAAAGGATAGTCGACACCAATCATATTCAAGTCTGCATCGGTCAGACCTGCATCTTTCCAGTCAATATCAGGAACAATACGGGCAAGAGCGTCAAAATCCCATGTACCTTGTGCATTAGGGTTGTTCATTAGAATGTTTAACTCCTTTTCCTGCTGCTCGTCCACGTCTATGACATCGACACGAATACGGTAGTCGTTATCGGGAAACTTTTGCAATTCGTCCATGACAGACAAACGCTGGTGCCCGCTGACTACGGTAAGCCCGGTACGCTTATTCACAACTATTCCACCTACCAATCCGAATTTCTTGATGCCACGTTTCAGTGTCTTACGTGATTCATCAGATAGTTTTCGGGGATTATAATCCGCAAAGTGAATGGCAGAACGATTAAGTTCCACCGATTCGCTCTTTATGTATTTTGACAATTCCATATCATCCATTAGTTAAACCCATATAAATTCTTCGAGATACTTTTCTTGCGCCATCTTGTTGTTTCTCCCTCGTTATACCCAAAGGTTCGTTCAATGTATCGAATATACTTTCTTGCAATAGAGTTTACTCTGTTCAGCCTATTACCCGTTAAAGTACGAGATAGTCTGTATCTTTGCTCTGCAATATCATCAATTGATTTTCTTCTGACTCGGCATTCCTCCTATTAATTTTGTTGATTATGATACTCCCAAAAGCACTCTTTTCAGCCATTGGGAAAACTTTGTAAATTCTCTGTAAATCCTGCGGGTAATTCTTCTCCATCCAAAGCATACAATCAAGATTAAAGCCTACTCCCGAACTGGCTTTCAATGAATATCGAACTGGTTCGGGTAAATTATGCTGCCTCATATAAGCAAGAATATCCTTTTGTGTCCAATCAGCCAAAGGATAAACCATACCGTTATTCTCGTAACCGTTTACCTCATACCCTTTCAACATAAGCCTACGATTCATACCATCAGCTTTTTTCATGCCCAAGAATGTATAATAAACTCCATGAGTAAGCTGCATAGCCTTTACCACATCTGCCAACTTCAATAGCTTTACTTTCGGATTTGGCACACAATACATACCGCCACGAAGAATATAAGTGAGATTCCAATGTGGTACTTGAACAAACTCTATCTTCGGATACTTGGCTTTAGTCCAGTTTATCCAACGGTTAATATGCTCCAAATTCTTGACAAAGTACATGAACACGCAAACAATCCGGTCAAACTTCGGATAGACTAAATCAAGCAGAACAAGCGAATCCTTACCAAGTGATAAAAACAGTAAAGCCTCATTCGATTTTACCCGAATGAGGTCTATATAACGGCTCGCTTGTTCTACCTTGTTCATAGCTAACCACCACTTAAACCAAATGAAGTACGAAGATCACTGTAACGCTGTCTGCGCGATCCTCAACTGTGTGGCACTTGCTGTACCTCTACGATTGGCAACCAATCTACCACCTGCCCCTGCACCATTCATATTTCTGCGAGGCCCGGCTACTCTGTTAATTCTTCTTGCGACTCTGCTTTCTAATTTTAAAAGTTAAACAAATCAATCTATATGTTTTTCTCTAATATCCCCTTCAGGTACATACCCACCTTCATCATAAGCTTTAGCTAATTCATCATAAACTTTGTCAGGGACTTCAACATCACTAAGTCCAACTCTATAAGTTACCTTGATTGTTAAATCTTTAATCTTCATTTTGTTAAAATCCAACTCCATAACACGATTATTTTAAAAAGTAAATAGTATATTTGCATCATAATCGTGTGAGGGAGGATTGAGTGGTCGTGCGCTTGGTTCTCCTTTTTTTATTTTACAGAGTTATTCTTTTCCTGAATAATCTGATTTTGCTCGTTCACCTCCCTACCCCATATCATAGCGGAATAGATGGCTTTTGCATACAAAAAGAGTTCCTCACGGCTGGTAAGGAACTCAACTCGAAGGGCTGCACATTTCGCATCAGTCCAAACTGTTTCATCTTTTTCCATTTCGCAAATCATACTTCTTTATATAGTTATCAACAGTGGTTTTGCTCACTCCCAATTTCTTTTTGCAATATCTTTCAGGCGCATGCCGCTGACAACAAGTTCCCTTTACTTCTTCGACATCAACTGTTACCCGGTATCCTCCACCCTTCTTTTCAATCGCTGAAATAGAATTGAATAGTATTTATTTCTTCATTAAATCAATGCGCTCTTTCAAAGTAAGAAGGTAGTAGTGCATCTGTACTTTTTGAACCTCCATTAAAGTGACCTGATTTTCACCAGCTATTTCAACAGCATCTTTTCGACCAAGAAACAGGGCTAACTTATTATGTTTGTCCATCAACTCATTATATTCGATATACATACGGTCAAGAGGGGTATCAGCTACCTTGTATGCCTTTTCAAATACATCTTTAGGCGACCAACTTTCATAACCGTCTTCATACACCACCTTATAACCTTCTTCTACTGGTTCCATTGTTTTTGGAATAGCATCAGTAGGTCCAGTGCTTCCTCGTAGGTGTACATATACTTTATAGCCATTCCCTTTGTTTATTTTCGTTCTCCATCCAGTCATTTCTTCTGTTGGAACATTGAAATCACAAAAACGAAAGCTTCCATCTTTTTTTCCAATAACAGGTTCTACATATACATATGGTGCACACCTCTTATTTCACGCAGCCACTTTTGGGCGATATACAATGTTGGACACAAAAATTCAACTGATTCGTCATCTATTTCCATACAACACGACATACTTTGCGGAAGGTTATATTTTGTAATAACCTTATTACGGTCTATTAGGTGTTCACACTTCAATTGAAGCCCTTGTCTTTCAGCAGCTTCGCAGTCTCTAATGTTACAAGTTCTTCGGTCATGGCTATTGTCTTTTCAAATTAATAATCTTCGTTTCGTAGTTGCCAAGCCCCTTTTTACGGGTACGGATAATCACTATACTATCATTGAGATAAGTCACGCTTCCCTCAATTGTACGGTGTTCTATAGGGTATTCTCCAGAGTTATTGCACCCGAATAGTGCAACTGTTGCCAAAATGATAATTATTTTCTTCATACTTTAAAGTGTTCAATCAGTTCGTTTACGGTAGCCTTGTGAATAGCGTCCAAATTCACGTCAATATCATTGTAAACCCAATAAGTAGAGAACTTGATTTCAGGGCACAGAATCCATTTATTCCCATCCGTAAACCATTGGTATTTATCTGTATCGTCCCTCAATGCGGCTATAGCCAAGAAAAGCTCTTCGTTGGTTCCGCAATCAACAAGACTATCGGTTTCGTCAGGATGTGGAATGTTACTGAAAAATCAACACTAATAAACCATATTCGGGTCCAGATGAAAATACATAAATTTCGTTAAGTTCCGCCCCATAATAATCTATATCCCAACTCCTCCAATCTTCTTCCGAAGCTCCGGTGTACTTTTTCTTATAAAGCACGGTGTTGTAAATCCCATAGTTATTCCTCCTTATCTATCTTAATATCTGTTACTTTGCCACGATTGATAAAACGTTCATTATTTGTCATCCTTTCCAAGCAAATTAATGCAACATAGGCATCCGTTTTAACTCATTTTGACATAAATCACGTAACGAACATTTTAAACAATCATTACGTTTCGTTTCCTTCAATTCATGCAGCACTCCGTCTATTATTATTCCGTTCTTTATTTCCATGTTTCTTCTTTTAGATTCAATTCGTTTTACAGTTTTTATTCTTCTTCCTAAGTTTAGGAATGACTATCTTATTGTACACCTATTGCATACTTCAAGGCGATATTTTTTCATTTTAGGGTTACATCAAACATAGCACCTTGCTAAAACGCCTATATCGTCAAATTCAAAGTAAATGATATTTCGTATCATAAATAAGGGTATCTTGCAATTTTCAATTCTTCCTTGTTAATTTTGATTCTCATCTCAATTTCGTAATCATCGGAAAGGTTCTCAATGATTTTCCTAAGTTGTCCTACATTCTTTATTTCCATAGTTATAACGTTAAGATTATATTGGTTTTTATATGCTCTATGGGGGAAACAGCTAACGCAGATTTATCCTTTTCTCTGCATATATAAAACATGTTGCTGACTTTTAAACCCATTTCGGCTTCAAGCTTTTCCAGAATATGAGCTATCTCCATTTCGGCTTTCGCTTTCTTGTTTTTTACTTCTTCTATATCCATGGTTATTTCCCTTTCAATTTCTTTATTAGTGAATCAGCATAGTTAATTGATTCAATAGATATTGTTTCAATATCTATCTTACTATAAGTTTCATCTGTCATCGTTTTTTCATCCAAAAATATTTGAATTAAACCTTGCATAGCGGATTTTGCCAATTCATAACGCCTTTGCTCCCAATCAATAGTTTCAAAATTATCAAAGAAGTCGAGTTCTGACACTTTGAAATACCTACCTTTCACTAAGGCAGTCCCATCATCATATAAATCCTCAACCTCCACAATTTCTCCAGTCTCTTTTTTTTTTTCGCTTTCATTATTTATTAGTCCTTTTCAACATATCCGTTTTCAATACACCAGCACAACATATCGTAAGCCGCATCAATAATATTTTCAGACTTTTTCGAGATAAGTTCTGTAGCATCAGATTTATAGTAATATATATCCCAATATCCACAAAAAAGACGGTTCAATGCAAATCTTATAAAAATACTGAACTTATAATTATAAGTGTCGGCAGCTTATCGAGAATGTCTTGCAAGGTGTAAGTGGGAATTATTTCCCAAAATGCACTATCTCGTTTTTGATCAATTACATCTTCATATATTTCAAGTTCCCATTTTGCATTTTTATAAGAAAGAGCGTAACACCAACACATGCTTCCATCGCTTGTGTCCAGCCCAAGCTCCTGCAAATGTTTCATCTGTTCGACTGATAATACTTGTTTTGATTTCATAGTTTAGTCCTCCGTTTCTGTTTCAAAAGTGTTGTATTCAATATCAGCATTACTAACGCATTTGGGCATGTTCTTATCTCTTCCTTACTCAAATAAAGAAATATGTTCTTCGTCTGGCTTTTTCTTCATGTTACGTCATTAATGTGAATTTCCCCTTTCAAAACCCGTTCTACCTGCCTGTCCATTATCCCTTGGAATTCTATTTGGCAAATAAGAGAACAATCAGGCATGATTTCTTCTGGTATTTCTCCACGGTTAGGAGAAAGCTCATCAAAAATATTTTTCCCGATTTGTCTTTCAGACACGTTGCACTCACTTCTCGTTCAATTACTGCCATTCGGTTGAATACCTCCGGGAAGTCCTTGCGTATCTTATTCCAGTAGCCCATACCACCTTTCACACAGCCGATGCAGTTGTTGTTATTGTAACCCATCTTATACATAGCGGGGATTTCAATACCAGCTTTCCAAAGCATACCCATTGCATCCTTTTTGGTTATCTGTCGCTCGATAAGCGGGAATAACGGCTTTGTATCCGGATATTGTTGCTTTAGGCGAATGGCACGGTTAATCTCTTTTCGGGTCAAAATCAAATCCCCAGACGACCGTCCCACGATATCGAGCTGTAAAGGGCAGATGTGGTTCTGCCGTTTCTTCTGCGACTGTCTCGTATTGAGTGTGCGCATTCGGGTTACATCATCCCATATCCAGGGCTTCTTGCTTACCGGGTCAACAGCCATGAACGTTTTAGGCAGCTTTCCGTAGGCTTCCAATTCCTCAGCGAATGATACATGTTCCTCGTAGTTATATATATGTTCGCGTTCATAATTCCTGAACAAATGGCGTATTTTATCAATACCGGCACCTTTCATATCCTCGTAACTCAACAGAGAGTTACCAGAAGATTTCCAGCTTGCATGAGCATCTATCTGCCAACGGGCAAGCGAGTATTCACTCTTGTTTTTTACCACCGGAAAATCGGCATAGGCTCGTGAGGTATCAGAAGGAAGCTTGCGGAAAAGAAGGACATACTCAGGACAACCGATACCCATCTTTGAACCGTCCTTGCACATCTCAGTATATCCAAGCCGATAAGTCTGGTTGTTCTCCCTCACCACATCCGTATCCACTGTAATACGCCCCATGTAGCGGAACCCGTGCTTCAGATAATGGAACACAGTCATTTCGCTGAACGGGTCGATGGTGGGCATACCGTCACCCGTAGCGTTGCCGAACAGTACACGGTCCTTTACATGGATGCAGGCTAACCGGCCGGGCTTTAAAATACGCATAAGCTCCGGGGTGAGATAGTCCATCTGCTCAAAGAACTTGCCGTTGTCTTCATTATGCCCGAAGTCATTGTAGGTAGGCGTGTATTCGTAGTGGTTTGAGAACGGGATACTGGTTACAATCAGGTCTACAGAATTACTTTCCATCTTCTGACATTCCAATACATTATCGTTATTGATTGCTTTCCACAACTTTCCGGATTTTTCTTCCCGGCTGGCGAACATCCACCGCATCATCTTTTCCTCGGCCTGCAAACCGAACAAACCGTTCTCGCGGACTATATCGGTCATCTTGGCTACCATTTCGCAGTGTTGCGCCCACTTCTGCATGAAGCTCTTGTATATCTCTCCCTCGCTTTCCGCATAGACCAGATAGAGGTCAACCGGATGCTGCTGCATAAATCGGTAGATACGGGCTATTGCCTGGAATTTATCATTGAAACGGTAGTCGATGAACATGATTGCCTTGTGGCAGTGGTACTGGAAGTTCAAACCCTCACCAAGCATTTCAGGTTTGGCGGCCAGATATTTCAGACGGCCGTCTTTGAAATCCGCTATCACCTTGTCCGCTTCCTCATCATCCTGCGAACCATATACAGCCTTACATCCGGGAATTGCCTTGCAGAGTGCCTCACGTTCAGCCTCCAAGTCGTGCCATAAAAGGAAATGGTCGTCCTTGTTTTCAGGACGGTTAATGATTTCCACCACACGGGCAATCTTTTCCTGCATGTTGTCCCGACGTTCTTAGCTGCGTCGGCAAGACCGAGAGCAGCCTCACGAAACATCTTCACTTGTCCGTCACGGTCGGCTCCGGCAGTGGAGTTATCCACACTAACCACTTCCTCATGTACCCGTAACTCTGGTAACTCATATCCTGTATCGGGATAACCGAGGTCGGACGGTTTGGTGAGGAACAACGCCCATGTTAATTGTTTTCTTGGTTTCATAATCGTGTATCTTTTTTCATCAGTCACAAGTAAGTCCTTAAACAATAGTCCGCTATCCAGTAGCAGACAAAATAAAAAGCGGCATACGCTGTCAGGATTGACAGAATAGTCGCTATCAGTTTTATATCTTTCATCTTCGGCTTTCCCCCTCGATTTTTATCACATTAAACATCTCTTTCACCCGGTCGGCTATATAGGCTCCATACCGTTGAGAGAACTCCTTGTCCGGGTCAAGATTGGTAGTCATGTGGGTATAGAAATTATATCGCTGCTCATAACGGAGTTGTAAAACGGTCTGAATGGCATTTATGCCCGTACCAAAGTGCTTGGCATCCATAGGCCCCGTCCTACTTCGTCAATGGCAAGATTGTGCATACATGACCTATCTGTGTACAGGTTCAACCCGATAATACCTTTCTCGGCAAACTGTAAGGCAATCTCGGCAGCACTGGTAAACTGAAAGGTCAATCCGGCATCCGCGCCGCCAATACAATAACGGGCAATTTTTGCCGCATAGTTCTGTAGCCCTTTCAGCAAAGTGGACTTGCCCACTCCGATAGAGCCGTGTAATAATAATCCCTTGCTTACATCCAATACTCCGGGAATCCCCCAAACCCATTGATAAAGGGCTTTCAATAATTGGCGATTACTATCATCAACCATAAAGACTGGCGAGATTGTTTTCATAGATGCAACGAGTTGATTACGCCAATATATGTCAGCCTGTTCCCTACTCCATTGCTTCTGATTAACCTTATTTACCGAAGACGATTGATTGGATGCCGGCGGAGCTTTCGTCCGGTTCTGTATCAGTTTTCCGATTGCTTCCATTTCTCGCTTGAGATATAATTTCATTAAACTTAGAATTGATATTAGTTACGCTGAAATTATCAAATATCCACCCCTCTTTGACCGAGGAAAGAAGGTATTGAAGGGCATACAACAGAGAATCATCGGAAACGTCCATTTTCTTTTGTCTCTTTGGAATTTGAGCTTATTCAAGAGCTGGGACATAGCCCCGGCATCCTTGGCTGTCCAGTAGTAGTCAGCCCCGAAGGTTTCCCTAAAATGCTGTTCAAATAGCAAACGGGCTTTTGAATTAATCTCTTTAGGCTTATTTTTTGCCTCCCCTTGGGGGGGGGGAATATTATTATCTTCTTCATCTTTCTTTTTATTATTGCCCTTAGCTTGCCCCAATTCTTCTATTTTTTGAGCCATTTTTTCTGTGGTTGCCCTTAACTCTGCCCCTTAGTTCGCCCAAAGCATGATTTAATCCGCTGATTTCTTTGTTGTTGTCTATGCCCTTATCTACGTCTCTTTGCCTGCCCTTGACCGGATTATATTCATCATAGTTACATAAAGTAATTACGGTCATACCTTGTTTATTACAAGTCGTTATCATACCTCTTTTTTTTTTTAAGTTTGGCAAGGAAATAGCGCACTTTCTTTTCAGACCATTGCCAACGCTTCATCAAAAACGATACGGATGCTGGATATTGACCTCTTGTATAAGAGATTTCCCGACCTCCGATAAGTTCGCTGTACGCCTTGTCGGTTGCCTCAAATCGTGCGCTCTGAATCAAGTCGAGCCACGCTTCGCATTCCGAAAACTTACGGGCTTCATTCCACATTTCATTCGAGAAAAACCTGCGGCTTAGCCTCAAAAATCCTTCGTCCATAGTCTTAGAATCTCACGTTAGTTAATTGCCTTCCGTTAGAGAATACAGCCCATTTCCCATTTCCGCTATCAAACAACCGTAAATCCGATACCTCTCCGAAACGTTTGATATTACCGCATAAATAGAGGACGTATTTGTTGTTACGTCCTCTTGTCTTTATATTTCCATACATATCCATAAGATGATTTTTGATAATTTTTACAACAAGCACATATAGCTCTTACTGGTACATTTGATTTTCTCGAAGCCTCCATTAATGAAGGATATTCCGCTATCATATCCCCATGCAATGAGTATTGTATAACACTGATAGCACCATGCCTATTTGTTTGCGCTCTTGCTCTTCTCTTAATACAAGTGCCATAATTCGTGTTGTACTTTGCATCACACCATTCCAAATTTGTGGCTCTATTGTCTGCTTTCTTTTCGTTCTTATGATTAACGAAAGGCAATTCTTTAGGATTCGGTATAAATGCTTTTGCTACCAGTCTGTGAACAGAATGATAGCTTCTTTTACCATTCTTGCGTAAATAAATCATTCGATAGCCATTTGAATTTGCACATGAGAGTATTTTATCTTGTGACAATCCTTTTTAGCAAATGCTTTTACTCTACCTAAATTTGACACTTGGTACAATCCTTCGTACCCTATAACATCTTTCCAAATTTCGTCCATAATTATTTCATTTAAGAGTGAATAATAAAGGCAGTCTTTAAAGTCGTGCGAAGACTGCCTTTTGATAATCGTGTTAAGAATTACACTGCAAGCATATCAATACACGCAGCATGATGATTCACGCCCTTATAATGCTGAGAGAACTCTCTAAATTGGTCTAACAACCCCATCTGTATGATAAAAGAATATAATTCATTCTTAGCTTCTTTCTCAATATCAAACCGCTTTTGTACTTCACTTAAAAAAGTCGCTGAATACTGGTATGGAATGTGTATTTGAGCATTCAATCTCAACTGTTGCCATACTTTTCTTTTTCATTGTCATGCGATTTTAATAAGGTTACACTTCTTAAAACATCTGTATTCTTCTTTCTCTGTGTCCCAGTACACTTGCAGATTGTCATTCGGCTTTCTGCCTGTACCTTTTACCTCACCGATAAGATTCTCTTTGAGAGTACCAAAGGCTTGGCGTAGCGTGCCATCGGTCTTTTGAAGTAGAACTCTACTATCTTCACTTTCAAAGCCGCTTTCAGCTTTAAATTAGCCCATGCGCATTTCAATGCTTCGCTCATTGAATAACCGTTCTTGCGAACGAACGACCATGCCATTTGCATAACCTCTTTCATCTGACTTCTAAATTTTGTGCTCATACTCTTATATTTTATGTGTTATTACTACTCTGTTGTACTTTGATGATGCAAATGTATAATCTTAATTATTCATTTCAAAGAAAAAGAATATATATAATTATTCATTTAACACTAATTAGTATAAGTATGATTATACACATTATTATAAAGAGTATATTTGCAGCAATTAAAATACATGATTATGAACAGAATAAAAAGAAATCTTAAAAGAGAAAGGTATAACCCAACAAGAATTGGCTGACAAATTAGGTGTTACAAGAATCTCAATAGTAAAAACATTAGCAGGTAATCCATCACAAGAAACTCTTGAAAGAATTGCTAATGCCCTAAATGTACCTATGTGGCAACTTTTTGCATCACCAAATGAAGTAAAACAAACGGGAAATTCTCTTATATGTCCTAAAGACTTTTGAACTCAAAAAATCAAAGAGTAAAAAAGAGAGCGTTTCACAACGCCCCCAATCCAAAAACACATAAAATATAATATTTTAGAATCTAACATTGGTTAGCTGTTTGTCTTTATTCCAAACAGACCATTTCCCATTTCCTCCATCAACTAATTTCAAATCCTCAACCTTACCAAATCTACTTATATTGCCTGCCAAATCCACAATCCAGCCACATTCTTTGGAAGGATGCGGGCGGATGGCACGACCGACTATCTGATACCACATAGCAAGTGACATTGTAGGACGTGCCATAACAACTGTATCAAGTTCCGGATAGTCAAAGCCGGTGGTTAATACCCCACATTCGCCACTACCGAAATTTCACCAGCCTTTGAATGCTTCAAGTATCCTTTCGCGCTCACCTTTTGGGGTGTCACCCGAAACGATAGCGGCTCCGGGTATTGACATCGTAAGCCGCTCCGCTTCTTTCAAAAAACGGGTAAAGACCAAAATACCCTTCCGTTTTCCTCCGGCTTTGGGATTCATCAGCCTTTGGACATATGAACGAGATAACCGTAGAAGTCTATCCGTTCATATTCTCTTTGAACTGACCTATCCGTATAGTCGGCACCAGTAGTATTTACTTTCAAGTTAAGTTCGTTCCACCCCGAAGGATTCATTGGATAGTAATCCAACTTCGCCAAATAGCCCATATCTAATAGGGTTGATACCTGTACATGATAAATGACCTCTGAAAAGACATGAGGCTTTGTCCGAGTGATAAATTTCAGCATGGAGCCGAAATCACGGCTGGAGCTTAAACGGTATGGCGTAGCTGTCAGTCCAAGAACCTTACACTTCACTGCATCAAAAAAATCCTTGTACATTCCCTCTTTGGGGTTTACAAGATGACATTCATCCACAATGATGTTCTTGAAGTGGGTGAACAGTTCGGGATGATTCTTCACACTGCCGATGGTGGCGAATGTTATCCGGCTTATCTCTTTTGAGTTGAAGGAAGCTGAATAAATGCTGCAATCAAGAATACCGTATGAGCAGAGTTTCTTGAAATTCTGTTCGAGTATTTCCTTCGAGGGCTGGAACACCAAGGTATGACCGTCAAGCCTTGCAGCTATATCCGCTATGATAAGCGACTTTCCGCTGCCCGTAGGTAACACCATAATGGCATTTGTTTTCTTCGCCTTGTTATTGAAGAAAGAAACGGCAGCATCAGAGGCTTTCTGTTGGTAATCACGTAGTTTGTATCTATCTCTGATTTAATGATAAACATAAGTTTGGAAAGAAATGTCCCCTTTCTCCTTTCGTAACTTCTTATTAAGTGCTTTGTAATACTTGATTAGCTGTTCGTACTCAAAATCAGTCATTTTGGAAGTGCTGGCAACTTTCACTTTCAGCAAGTCAAATTTCTGTTGCCCGATTTTGGCTATCAGATTCACCCGATAGTCTTCCAAGGTGATCGGCTTTGAACCTGTTGCAGTTGTGCATGGCATAGCCGTTAGCAATGAAAGTACGCGTATCCGTTTCCATCACGACAATCTCCTCTTTACCTATATATTTGATACCTTTCACTTTGGTATCATATTGAGATTTTAGTTTGCCAAGTTTTTCAATATCCACCTTTTTCAATTTTATGCGGACGAACACGCATTAAAAATTGGAGCTTCTCTATGTTTGTACCTGTTATAAGAAATTGCCAAGATTGATACGTTTTTTTAAACGTGCCACGCCTATTTGAATCTTCCATCATCTGCCGACAAGTTTTATTATTTCCTGTGAACTTTTCAAGTAAGCGTTTTATTTCAGAGCAAATATCCATGTACTTCTCACATTGGACTATACCGACACGAAAACCATAGCGTTTCGTCCCATCTGGATTAGAAATATTCTGTTGACAAATATGTCCGTCAGCATCAATCATTCCCGCAATCCATCCGCTTTCATAGGATTTTTCTTGTTGTATTACTTGAAATGGTTTACAGACAATGGTCGTAGTCCTATCTGTATGAGGTCCGGTCTTGTGCTTCCCATGAAGATTTACGCCATTAACCCACATTTCTTGTGTTTCAATCCATGTGTATGAAGTTCCTTGTCTTGCCCTTGCGAGCCATTTATGGTTAGCAGTTGTCTTCATTTTATCTCCATTCTCTAACTCTACCTCATACACATCTTGAATATCACGTTCTATGTGTGTAACCCTTCCAACCCTATATCTTCGTGAAGTTTTATAAATTACTTCTTCGTCAAAAGCAAATATTTCTTCACCAACACTAATTTCACCAAGCTGTTTCCATATAAAATCTTTCATTAAGACGAGAGAATCCGGTGTTAAACAGTGCCGGCATTCGGCATGGCAATTGTTCTCATCAAACCGTGTTGCCAAATGTGTACGACTGAAATAGTGCCCGCAGTCTGCTTGTACGTAAACGGCTTTATCTGTCCGCACGAGATACATCTAAAATACTCCGTTTGGCATACAATCACGAAGCCGGATAAAAAGGAAAACTCCTTGTCGAGCTTAGCTTTCAAATCCGGCTTCTTCTTTACTGTTATCCCTGCTTTATCAAACAGAGGCATAAAGGCTTGTCTTTCTTCTTGGCCTTTGTTCGTTTTATGTAGTATGGCATTATTAGCAGGGCATTCTTCATATTCTTCTTTAGAAACTTCACTTACATTAAAATGGGGTTGGAAGCCATATCCCATTACGCTTTCCCCCTAAGTAAGTACCAAACTTCTTTAAAGCCCATTGAAATGCAATATCTTTATATAGGTAATGTTTAGAAAACACAGCCACATATATTTTATGAGAGAAATTTCCTGTTTCTGTTAAGTCAGGATTACATCTGATACAGAAATACTTAATACGTGAAAGTATTTCTTCAACAAACCTTTCATGCTTTTCGCAATCTTCTTTCGTTAAGAACTCTTTCCGTCATTTGCAATGTAAATAGTCTTGGTAATTTCTTTTTGTTTCCATGCTGTTTTTTTATTAAAGCCCCGAAACGTATTCTCCGGGGCACAACCATTATTTACTAACCCTTTTCACCTGTATCTTCATCAATGAAAGACTCCTCCCATGTTTTGAGAACACGTTTTGCAAGGTACATGTTAAGCATCTTTTTCGGGTCAGATGTCACATACCTGATTTCTGTTTTTCTTGTTTTCTATCATAACTAAATAAATTCTTGATTTCTTTGTATTTCCTGCTGGGCGTATATCAGCATTTGATGTTCATTTGCAGCCGGCAGATAGATACCTGCCACTGATGCACTCCAGTTACGAAAACGGTCAATACTCAAAGTCATTTCACCTGTTGTCAGCTCGGCAGAACTTCTTAAGTAAGTTACTTCCTTACCTTTCTTGTTGACCGTCTTTCTCTCAAACAAATCACGGTTGCAAGTCCTCTTATAAAAATCAATTTTTGCTTCGTCGAGACTGCAACCGTACTCACTACCGAAATACCCTAAAAGAAGATGCAAGTAGCTGTTTTTGGGCAAGCGTACGGTTAGGTAGTTTCTTTTTTCACTTCCACCACCGCACGTTCACTAAACAGCTTGTTTACATACTCCTTGAACTTGGGTATTTGATATTCATTTTTGAGGTCGAATATCATACGCTAAAAGGCAAATCACATTGCCATTAGCATCAACCGGAGGCGGAAAGTTCTGCGGCTGTTGCTGATAGGTCGGTTGTGGCGCTGGCTGTTGTACCGATGTTGTTTGTTGCGATTGAGACCACGCGCATCTATTTTGTAGCACCGAATAGATGCCATACGTTTGAGTTCTCCGTCTTGATTCGTCCAAGAACGCCCTTGTAAAACAAATGATACAGTAACAACATCACCCTGATTAAAGCGGTCAAGTTCTGCACACTTATCGCCTGAAAACTCTAAGGGAATAACATTCTCATACTCGCTACGCTCTCCCGTATAAGGGTCGTAAGTGGTAGCATCTAAAATGAACTCCCGTTTTGTAAACGAGGAACCACCGTTTTTGGATGGTATTTGAACAGTTTGTCCGATTTCGGTTATCCGTCCGGTTATTTGATTTGCCATTAATTTTCTCCTCCAAATATCTTTTTATCGGTTATAAGCTCTCGGTTCGCTTCCAGAAATTCTATGAAATGTTCACAATGAGTTGTCAACAGTTTAACCGTCTGCTCATGGTTATAAGTGTAATACTCCGGATACTGCGTTCCGCTGATTAATGGAGTACGACTCGTACCTCCTTTCAACTGGTAGGCAGTGTACTCAAATGCTTTCACACTCCCCATTTGACCAGAAGCAATCAAGCAGTAAGGATATACATGCCGCTGCCAACCATGCTCATATTTACCGAAATCATACTTTGAGGTCGCCTTGATGTCGTAGACCGTATCTCGGAGAAGTTCGTCTATAAACCCGTAAAGCTCCACATCACCGTAACGGGTGGAAATAGTGGCAGAGACAAAGACTTGAGACAATGCACCAGCAAAATACCTCGACTGTTCAATACACCATGCTCGGTCAAACAAAAAATGACGGGCAGGCGCTATATCCGTAGACGGAAAAGCAACTTGTATAATATTGGTTTCTCCATCACCGATAATGGTGTATGGCTCCCGTTCGCTTGGTATATGCTTTTTCTTGTGGATATAGCAGTCTATAACAGCATTAAAGGCCGTTCCTTTATCAGCTGCCTCACTCTCAAACGGGACGCGGTTTATCGCATCAAGTAGGCTTTGCTTGAGCTCCGCTTCAATCTCTTCGGACTTTTCTTGTATTCTCCCCGTTTCATTATCGACATTCCAGAAGCTCTCTACCTGCTCATCAGCCCGCAAATACTGCTCGAACTTATCGAGCAGCGACGGGTAAAATCTGTACTTAGGCGGCTGGTTCATATTTATTTGTTGAGTTTATTAAACTTTAATCCGAGTTGCTTACATCTTCTCATTGAGCATCATACCAGCCTTACCTTGCTGTCAAAGATATGCGTCATGGTATCTAAAGCTTCCCGTACCTCATTAGCCGACTGCATATCGGTTATCTGCTCCACCGTATCACGGATAACTTCAAGAACCTTATCATATTCAGAGGACAACTCTGTTTGTTTCATCTGATAATCCTTATAAGTATTGATGATGTTCGTCATGAAATCATTCTCACCCGTTACGGTACCAGGAAGCGTCAATGATGACAGGAATCTTAATACGTGAGGGAAGATTGCAAGTGTTCTTACCGTAGAACTTCTCACACGGGGTCAAAGGAGATTGTTCTATCTTTGCCAATGGCTTCCATGTAACCAACCAAATCCAGTTCCTTAATCAAGTCACCTGCGGACGAACCGCCAATCTCCGGACGTATCTGTTTTTCGTCGCCTACTTTCTCCTTCCCGTTCATGAGCCACGAAGATAACAGACTTGCCCATGAGTGTGACTTGATTAACGAAGTTGATAAACATATTCTTTCGTACCCCATATCCCTGCAGGGAAAGAGTGCCATCAACTTTCTTCATTTTTGGGTTGGCTGCCATAATCGCCTTATCCATGAAAGAAAGCATCTTTCCGGCAGTGTCAATCACAATCGTGTCGAACTCCTTGATTTCTTCGGAAGCAAGTACCTGATTCGTCTCGTCCCAGCTTGTTATCTGAACGGTCGGTACACGATGGGCGGCATTGACACGGTGAATGCCACCGTCATAATCGAATAGTACAGGGTTGGGAGCAGATAATGCCAATGTTGTTTTACCCATACCCGGCTGTCCGTAAATCAGTGCTGACAATGTAGTCTTAACGGTCAGCTCGTTAGGGTTTCTTAATCAAACTCATAATGATAAAATTTATGTGGTTAATAAAAATGTCGTGGAAGTTGACGGACTCGAACCGCCAGTCTCCTAGAATGAGGTGTGTTAGCCATTACACCGAACTCCCGAATAAAAAAGGTGTACTATCTTCACAGACGGCACACCCAGCACAAACACAAAATAACATACTAAACTATATCTGCCCTCGCTTGGGCATTGCTCCCAGATAGGCGGCCAAGCCACACCGGGAAGGGTAGTTAACAAGATAGATGAAATATAAAACTCAAATAGGGCATTCTCCCTACGACGTCCTTTTTCGTCGGCATTACTGGTTAAACAAAAAAAACTGTGTGGGTAATACGGGACTCGAACGCCGTGACCTGTACATGAATGAAACCTTTAAATAATACCATGACAAATTACCAACATTAAATAATCATGTACCGCTCTACCTGACTGAGCTAATTACCCGTTTCTGCCCGCTATATCTTCACAGACCCTGCCGGCAGTAGTCTAACAAAACAAGTTTTTATGTAATGCACTTCCTCCGCTGAGGTTCATATTTTTATTATCTTCTTCAATACATTGTAATAGAACCAAACAGAATATACCATGCCAAAAAGGTTAATAGTATAGTTCCACTCTCCCGTCATCGGATCAACACCGTTGAACATTGCCAAACAAGGCAGAGCCAATACATTAAGCAGTAGCACGTTTATAATGATTCTTTTCATGGTTCCTTCCCTTTCTTACTTTTGCAAAGCTCAACACATCCGAAGCATTGTAATAACTTCGTCCATTAGGTCTATATTCAACTCTCACTCTTCGAGAATTTACCAAGGTTTTCAATCTACCGGTCCACCTACTATTCTTTCTGATTCCTCTTAGGAAATGTACGCTTATCCATGATGGTAAGTATATCTGCCAACCTTGCCTCCGCCGTCCCATCAATCAACATAGAACTGCGTAAATCACCGTTTACCTCATATATCATGCTGCCAAAAAATTAAAATTATTATTACCCGTCCCCCTACTCTTATATATCGCATGGCTGTCCGTACCCGTGAGGGTATTTTCATTCTCCGCAAATCAAAATCATTGCAAGTAACCTGCATCACAACGAAAAAGAACGGAGAATAAAAGTTCAAGTCCATGCTTCCGTAATTCATTCAAATCGAAATTGCGTTTCATCTTGTTACAAATCATATACAGAAGCAATTCAGTATCTTTGGATATGCCTAATTTTTCGATAGATAGTCCGTTTCTGTGTCTTGATAGTCCAAACAGACTTACTCAGATTATCGGCCACTTCTTTGTCAGCAAGTCCCTTACAATACTCATTTGCAACAAGCATTTCCGCTGGAGAAAGGGAAACCATTACGCTATCCTTTTAACTCTGAAAATTCCGTTCTCTGTATCGTAATCCCCGTCTCTACTCCAATTAGCCTTTTCTCTCCACATTCTTTTTTCGCAAACGTGGAATAATACTTCCGACAATAGATTCAGACTTTTCAAGCGGGAATTCAACAACTTCACCTACTTCCATATTCAGCAAAGCCGCAGTCCAATTTTCTGTAATTCTCTTTACCATTTTTTGTATGTAATTAGTTGATTAATATTTGAGTTCTCCCGAACCAATTCGATTGGCAGCATCACGCTTTATTCGGGAGATTTACTTAACTTTGAAGTGCAAAATCTAAAAATTAAGTAAGTATGAGTTGGGAAAGAAATCTAATTAGGTTATATATGCGTTCTCTGGATGAACAAACCGAATGGGTATTCAAAATACAAACAACACTTTTAATGGTAGCTTCAACCACCTTTGCAGTAATCATTTCTTTAAGCAGTCCTTCAGAGGACAGTCTTTGCAACAAGCTTCTCCTTGTGACTGCAATATGCGTAAATGCACTCTGTATCCTTTTCTCTGGAATATCTCTATGCGAGAATAGAGTGTTGAGCAATCAAGCTGTGCGCACCTATCGGGAATACCTAAGAAAATATCATAACGGGGAATTACCGCACGGTCAAGCTTACGTATATGAAAGCATACCAAAAAGAAAAATCTTCGTATTCTGTGAAGGATGTTCGTATGTTTCATTCCTGCTGTTTATCATCGTATTGGTTGCATATACTATTGTAAGGAGTTTCTGTTAATTATTCCTCATGTTACGAAGTATCTTTTTAAAAACCCTCCAACAAAAAAGTATAGCACAAAGGGGAACAGTACCATTTGAACAATAGTCTGTATCACATAATTTACAGACAAGGCATCAATTGCATACTCGATTGGTGAATCCTTAATGTAATCTATGATTTCATTCATTTTCTCTCTATTTTTATTAATATTCGTGCCCCGATAATCTACAACGATTTCAAGACGGAATGATGTACCGTTCGGGGCATGTTGGCTCCTTTATTTCCCAGGCTGCTTGCCTCTGCTCCATAGCTGCTTGCTTCGACCCTTGATAGCGGCTTCCCCTAAAAGTACACACCACCGTTTTACTCGCCCCTTTTATAATGTGGTTTCAAACCTACTGGACGCGGATTCTTCCGAATAGACTGCTTAGGGCAATCACTCCATCTCGTTCTCTATCTCCCATCAAAGGGTAGGCTCAAAGACCGGATAGAGATTATTTCTACTTTTTCAGAATATCCAAAAGCAACTCTTTATCCACTTCCCAAAGATTATAGCCTTTAGTAATCTTTCTGCTTAGATACTCACGTTCACCAATCATGGCGATTGCCATTTCCCTCAAATCACTTGCGCTACATTTTTCGGCTTGGTCTATCAAAAGATTCGAAAGACATTTACGCTCTTCTTGTAGTTCACGTACTAATGCAGTCTTTCGCTCTATTTCTTTAAGTGCGGTTGGGTTCTCAATCCACAGCTTACAAAAAACATCTTTATCAAGGTCTGTATTCATGTAGCATTCCTCAACCTCGACATAACCGTCAACCGGTAGCTTTAATCCTGTTCTCTCTTCAAATTCTTGTTGTAACATATCTGTTTTCGTTTTAAGTTTAGTATTTTGGAAAGCTGCCCGGTGAAGGGTAAAGGGGTAGCTTGTACTCAGCATCCCTCACGGCTTTTATCACCGGTATAGCACTGACCTTTTCTGCAGCTTTGTTTATATTTAGTCACCTACATAACGAGAACCGAAAGCACCTTTTGCTATTTGGATTGTAGTAGGCGGAAATTGGAGCATTGAAAGAATCATAAGCACTTCTTCTTTCCGGTTGTGCCAAAGCTGCTTTCATAGCTTCTTTCTCAGCTTTTCTTGCTTCTTCATCAGCGACACGCTTCTTTTCATTAGTCCAAGCAAGTTTAAGGCAGTCACCGAAAGTCTGTACACCGTGAGTAAGTTGGTATAGCTTGAAATACTTTCTGTATATCTCATGAGCCGTTTTCATAATCTTGTGTAAATCGTACTTTTTCATTGTCTTACTCCTTTTTAGGTATGTTGTTTTTTTTGGTTATCTCAATCAAACTTCGCATCTTTGTCGTTGTTTGTTGTTCGATGTTGCAAAGATACTATATTGAGAATTAAAAACAACTATATTGATTATTATTTCATACCATATTTACTATTTTTAACCAATTTATACTACAATGAGTATAGCAGAGCGATTACAATATATTGTCGAAGAGTTATTTGACGGAAACAAAGCCGCCTTTGCACGTGCTATCGGAATAGCCCCCTACAAGCATATCTAACTACTTAGGAAAGGACAGAGCTTCTAAGCCATCAAGTGATATACTTGAAAAAATAGTCAATTCAGTAGAAAAGGTTAATGCGTACTGGTTATTAACCGGAAAAGGAGAAGCATTCTCCCAAAATAATCAATATAGTACAAATGAATCATATATTGATTCAATCCATAATGTATCCGAGTATATAGAGTGCATCCAAAATCTTTCTGAAGCCAGTAAGAAAAAAATGCAGAAGCCAATATACTCAATGCAGAGGCTAACAATAGGAATAGCCAGAATTTAGAAAAACTAATTTTGTTAATCGAAAGAAAATAATACTATGGCAAAACCACGTGTATTCATAAGCTCAACATTTTATGATTTTGCGATTAGTACGTTTAGAATTAGACAAATTTTTAGAAAGTATTGGATATGAGCCTATACGTAATGAAGAGGAGATATAGCTTACGGGTCAAATGAATCTTTGCAAAATTATTGTTATAAAGAAATTTCAAACATTGATATTTTCATTTCTATAATCGGCAATCGATTTGGAAGTATAAGAAGGAAATAAAGAACGTTCTATATCAAATATGGAATTAAAGACAGCTATAGAACAAAATAAACATATATTTATTTTTATAGAAAAAGCGTCTTTGTTGAATATGAAACTTTTCTTCTAAATGAAAATAACAAAGACATAAAATACAAATATGTAGACAATATTAATATTTACAAGTTTATTAAAGAAATAAAAAACTTGCCCAACAACAATAACATAAAAGATTTCGAAAGTGCAGATAATATAATATCTTATTTAAGAGAGCAATTTGCTGGATTAATGAAAAAAATTTTTCATACAAGAGCAAAGAGAAAACGAAACTAATTTAATAAGAGACATTAATAATACAGCCACCACACTTAAAGAGTTAGTAGATTATATACAACTAACAAATAAAGACAAAGAAGACGAATTAAAAGAAATAATAAAACATCGCATCCAATTATAGGTGAGTTAAAAAATATCTCAATATAAAATACAAATTTTACATTGAAGATTTTAATGACTTAAAAAATCTATTAAGCGCTAGAAGCTTCAGAGAGGCCGACAACAATAAAAAAGAGTATATATTTACTAGATACTATCAAGAATAAAATACTATGGATTTTAAAGACACTATTAAACAGCTTGCTGATAGAATTGAAAAGCTGAAAGATAACATTCAAACAGAAGAAGCAACAAAGAACGCTTTTATCATGCCTTTTATAAATGCTTTGGGATATGATGTCTTTAACCCGTTGGAAGTACTTCCCAGAAATGACTTGTGATATTGGTACAAAAAAGGGAGAAAAGATTGATTATGCCATAATGAAGGACGATCAGCCTATCTTACTTATTGAATGTAAGCACTGGAAGCAAGATTTAAACCTACATGATAACCAACTACTGCGTTATTTCAATGTTTCAAAAGCTAAGTTTGGACTTATGACTAATGGTATTATTTATCGTTTTTATACAGATTTGAAAGAACCCAATATAATGGATGATAAACCATTCTTGAAGTGGACATAACAGACTTGAGGGATAATCAAATTGAAGAGTTGAAGAAATTCCATAAATCGTACTTTGACGTAGACAATATTCTGAACTCAGCCAGTGAATTAAAGTACATGGGAGAATTGAAGGCTATCATCCAGGAGGAATTTTCCTCACCGAGCACTGATTTTGTGAAAATGTTTGCGACTAAAGTATATGAAGGTAGAATGTTGCAAAACATAATAGACCAATTCACACCTTTAGTCAAACGCGCCATCTCTTCACACATCAACGATATTATTAATGACCGTTTGAAAGGAGCTTTGACTGTCAGCGATTCCAAAGTAGAAGAAAAACCAAACCAAAAACAACGGAAATACATCAGAAGAAGCTATAGAAGAAGTAAGTACAGAATCCAAGGTTATCACTACAGAAGAAGAATTAGATGCATACAGAATTGTAAAAGCTATCTGTAGAAAGAAAGTGGAAATATCTCGTATAGTATACCGTGATGCCCAAACATACTTTAGCGTTTTACTTGATGACAATAACAGAAAGCCTATTTGCCGTATGTATTTCAATACAGCTACTAAATATGTAGCTACTATTGATGAAAACAAGAAAGATGTGAAACATGTTATCGAAAGTCTAGATGATATTTATAATTACGAAGATGATTTCTTTTAAAGGCAATAGACATGTACGAGCACAAAGATTAATGTTATTTCGATATATATTAAATATGAATCAAATAATTGCTGACTGCTCATGTCAGTGGAAAAGTTCAAACCATTGTTCCCTCACCCCCACCTGTAAAGGCTGGGGGTGTCGGTTTCTCGCCACTCCCATAGAGCAACTGCCGACCACCGACAAGGAGAAAGCAAAATTATTTATAAATAAAAGTAACGTTAACATTTTCACAAACTATGAACTGATTTTTCACTGTATTTATTGTCGGACAAACCAGCTATCTAAGATTTTTGCAAATGCCGCTGTCTCAAGACTCGCCTTTTAACTCAATTTTATTAGCGTTGGCCACGAGACGATCCATAATGGCATCCGCCAAGGTTGGGTCTCCTATATAATCATACCATTTTTGAGATAGGAAGTTGTGATGCGATGATCATTGACTTTCGTTCATATCTCTCTTCCAGGATCTGAAGCAGAGCCAACCGGGTATTGGTGTCCATCGGCTGCAGACCGAAGTCGTCCAATATAATCAGGTCATTCTTCTCCAAGGAAGTAATCATCTTAAGGAAGGTGTTGTCCAGTTTGGACAGTGTGATTTTCTCGATGAACCGGTTCATATTAAGATAGACGGTTCTGAAGCCCAAGGTGCAGGCTTGTTGCCAATGGCGCATGCCAGGAAGGTCTTTCCACAGCCGCATTTACCTTGTATCAGCAGATTCTCATGTCTGCGTATGAAGGAACAGTCGGCCAGTGCAGCCAGCTGTTCAGTTGTAATGTTGCGTTCTGCTCCACAGGCAACATCCTCAATCATGGCACTGTAGCGGAGTTTGCTGGTTTTGAGGAACATTTCTGTTTTACGTTCCTTCCTTTCCAGTATTTCTGCCTCTACCATCTTGGCTATGGCAAAATCAAATGAGGGACGGCTTTGCACCGGAAGAGTCATCAGGGATTCCAGCGTATTCGCCATTCCTTCAGTTTCAACTCCTTGAGTTGTATGATGGTTTCTTGTGTATTCATATAAATAAGAGTTTAAATGTTGGAAAACGCTTCTGCACCCCGTACATATTCATTGGTTGGGATACAGCATACATTGGGTCGGTTTTCAGCTTTATCCAGATTGTTCTGAAGGATATTCTTGAGCATGCTGTAAGTTACGGTTCCGCTTTCAGACACACGCTTGCAGGCATTCTCAAGCCTTTCCTTACCATATTTTTTACGCAAGGACAATATACCTTCGCAAGAGCGGTAGGCATGGCTTACGTACTTCGGTGAAGCCAATACCTTTTCTACGGCTTTCAGTGTATACATGCCGATAACCTCTGCCTCTTCCAGGTAAAAGGCGGCATTCCGTCCTTTGCTGTGCTGGTATTCCAGATGATTCTCAGGCATGTGCGCGTCCTCTGTAGAACGTCCGGCTATGAAGCTTCTTTTATGCAGGGCTATTCGTTGGGTGTTCAGATATACTTCCACGGTTTCTGTATCCCAGACCACGGTTACTCTTTGTCCTACATAAATGTATGGGACGCTGTAAAGATGCCGTTCTTCAAGCCGTCCTACGGTGACATGGTAATCACCGGTTAGTTTCACTTCCTTGCGGTAACGGAAGCGGAAAGGGGTGATGGGGAGCGGCCCAAGACAGCCTTGTTCTTCGGCTTCAAACACACTCCTGCGGCTTTTTCCGGTAGTTCTGGAAGGACGGTCATTAAACTTGTCTGTCAATTCAAAGATACGGCTGTTGAGTTCATCCAAAGAATGAAAGGCTTCATGTCGGATGGCGGCATATATAAACTGGTAGAACTTGTATACGATTCCTTCTACAGGACCTTTATCACGTGGCTTCCGTACACGGCAAGCCTCCAGGGTAGTATTGTAGTAGCTTGACCATTCCAGAGCAGCATTGTTGAATGTAGGCTCGTAACGGTCTGACTTTTTCACCCATTGGGTCATGTTGTCGCTCTTGCACACCTCAGGACATCCTCCAAAATAGGTTATGGCATCCGACAAGCCACTGAAAAAGTATTCCATGCTTGCATGATACATGGCTTTGGCATAGCCCATACCGCTGAACGGCAGCATACAGCAGAGGACAACTACGGGTATATGCTCCTGACTTTTCCGGTCTGTAACATAGAGCTTGTCACCAGCAAAATCAATCTGCATCTCACATCCCGGGATGTAAGTGTTGTGGTAAGACAGGTTGTTGGCATACTGACAATCACGGATATGCTTCTTGAACTGCGTGTACGCATAGCCGTTGGGATGCTCCTTGAGATATTCCTCGTGTAGCAACTGTATTCACAAATAAATCTTAAAAGGAGGAACAAAGCCACAGAAACGCTGTTTGAAGGGGAAACTCTAAAAACAACAGTTATGAATTACGGTATCAGTATTCTTTTCAGGGCTATACCCTTGTTGATGGCCCTTTTCTGTTTCGGCTACGGAGCCTTTGTGCTCCACGAAGGACTGGATTCGGCAAAATTTGTGGCCGGTCCGGTAGTATTTTCCTTAGGGATGATTTGCATTGCCTTGTTCGCCACAGCGGCAACAATCATTAGACAAATTATTCATACCTACAATCCGATAGCCAGATACGCACTTCCGGTTATTGGTTACCTGGCAGCCGTACTCACAGTAATCTATGGTTGGAATTATATGCACGAAGCTGCCACGGCAAGCAATTTCGTGGCAGGACACGTGATTTGCGGAGTCGGTTTCATCACAGCTTGTGTAGCTACCACAGCCACAGCCTCCACCCGCTTCACCCTCATTCCCGCCAACTCGGAACGTACCGACCAGCTACAACCTGCCGATGCATTCAATTCCTCCCAGGGATATATCCTGATAGCAGTTGCCACCCTTATGGCAGTAATGGCATGGATATGGGCCTTCTGGCTATTGTCAAAAAGCAGCGAGCACAATGCATATTATGTAGCAGGCCATGTCATGGCAGGACTTGCTTGTATCTGTTCCAGCTTGGTGGCGCTGGTTGCAACCATCGTCCGCCAGATACGCAACAACTATACAAAGTCTGAACGGAAACAATGGCCGGCCCTTGTTTTGATAATGGGCAGCATAAGCATTCTCTGGGGACTTCTGGTCTTGGCCAACAGCAATCCGGCACTCTCCTCCACAGGATATATTATGATAGGCCTGGGACTGGTATGCTACAGCATTTCCAGCAAAGTCATACTACTTGCCGCCATCTGGCGGAACACTTTCAAGCTGGCCAACCGCATCCCGCTGATTCCGGTCTTCACGGCCCTGGCTTGTCTGTTTCTCTCCGCCTTTCTGTTTGAGATGGCAAGCCTGCACAATGCCTATTTTGTCCCTGCACGCGTACTGGCTGGTTTGGGAGGCATCTGCTTTACATTATTCTCCATCGTAAGCATTCTGGAGAGCGGTACATCTAAGTAGACATTTTCCCGCCATTGGCCTGAGCATCGAGGAACAATTCCACACGCTCGGCATGGTGGGCCACATAAGCTGCCGGACCGGTATCCCCGGAATCAAGAATATCGCGGACCACATCCGCCTTATTCTTGCCGGTAATAAAGAAAATAAGATTCTTCGCAGCAAACAAAAGGCAGCCGGTCATGGCTATGCGTTTCTGCCCATTATAGGGATTGACACTCACCTCATAAGGATGAAAGGAAGAAAGCAGATATTCCTGCCCCGGAAAGATAGAGGAGGTATGCCCGTCGTCTCCAGCACCGAGCAAAACGACATCGAAGGCCGGGAAGCCACCCCAAAGCGGAACCGTGCGGCAAACCAGCGTCGAATAGTTCTTTGCTTCAATCTCCGGGCGGTTCACTCCATAAATAGGGTAAACGTATTCATCGGGCATGCCTACTTCATCCAACAGCAAACGGCGCATAGTACCATAATTGCTCTCATAATCCTCTGCCGGCACACACCGTTCATCCACCCAATAAATCCGCATCCGCATCCAAGGAGTCACCTCCTTGTACTCGTTGGCCCAAATGTCAAACATCAGCGAAGGAGTACTTCCCCCACTGAATGCAAAATAAAAGGTCTTTTCCGGCTCACGCTCCATCATCGCAATCAAATGTTCAATCAACGCATGTGCCGTAGCTGTAGCCGAATGGTAAACATAACTTTTCATAACTCGCAATATTCATCTGTATTAGTCAAATTCTTACACGGATTAGTCCACTCAGCACCATGTTCGTGCATCATCGCTTCACTTTCCAAAGGTCCCCACGTACCTACGGGATACCCATATAAAGGAGCATCCGTATGCTCTTTCCAATAACGCAACACGGGATCGAAAAAGCGCCATGAAGCCTCTACCGCGTCGCTGCGGGTAAAGAGTGTAGGGTCACCTTGTATGCAATCCTCTATCAGACGGGCATAGGCATCGCCGGTAGGCAACCCGCCCAACTGGTCATAACTGAAGTCCATCATCACCTGCTTCACGTCAAATCCCGGTCCGGGAGTCTTCATGCCGAATTTCAGCACAATGCCTTCATTGGGTTGCAGGCGGAGAATCAGCTTATTCGCGCGGGGACAATGTCCACCCTCGCAACGAAACATCTGATGGGGCGTCTCACGGAAATGTACAACAATCTCAGTCACCTTTGTCGGCATTTGTTTGCCGGTACGGATATAGAAAGGAACACCCTTCCACCGCCAGTTGTTAATACCGATTTTCATGGCAATATACGTTTCGGTACGCGAATCAGGTGCCACGTTCTTCTCTTCCCTATACCCGGCTTTCGAGCCCGAAGCCGTATATTGTCCGCGGACAATGTGTTCCTCCAAATCCTCCTCTGTCAAGGGGGCCAATGACTCATAGACCTTCACCACCTCGTTGCGGAAATTATCGGCATTGAAAACGGCAGGCGGTTCCAATGCAGTGAGCGCCACAAGCTGTATGAGGTGGTTTTGTACCATATCGCGCAGGGCTCCGGCACCTTCATAGAATCCGCCACGTCCTTCGATACCCAGATTCTCTACTGCGGTAATCTCTACATAGTCTATGTAATTACGGTTCCATAGCGGTTCGAAGATTCCGTTGGCAAAACGGAAGGCGAGAATGTTCTGCGCCGTTTCCTTACCCAAAAAATGGTCGATGCGGTAAATCTGATGCTCCTTGAAAACGGAAGCATAAATGCTATTCAGCTTTCTGGCTGACTCCAAATCGTAACCGAACGGCTTTTCAACGATGATACGCGTATCAGGACGGTTCAGACCGGCCGCCTTCAAGTGCAAGGGAATGACACCGTACAAGGAAGGTGGAGTAGCCAGATAGAACAGCAGGTTGTCCGGTTTCTGCTCACCGGTAAACTCTTGTAAACGTCCGTCCAGCAGATGATAGCCTTCAACCTCGGCGGGATCAATGTCTGGTAATGCAGATGGCTGCAAAAATCCCTCATTTTATCTTCCACCTGCTCTCTGGAAGCTACAAACTTACTCAATTCACTCATTATATATTCTTGGTAACGGGCATCCGTATACTCGGTGCGTCCTATCCCCAGAATGGAGAATCCTTCCGGTAACCGCCCGCCACTATATAAAGTATAGAGCGCCGGCATCAGTTTGCGCTTCGTCAAGTCACCCGAAGCGCCGAATATAACAATCACTAATTTCTTCATCATCTTCTCCCCTTTCTCACACATTGTACGTACCCGATTTCGTATCTCCTCCGTGTCCCGTCCAATTTTCATGGAAAAACTGTCCACGCAACTCGTCTGTCCTTTCAAAGGTATGCGCACCAAAATAGTCACGTTGCGCCTGAATCATATTGGCAGGCAACTTGGCAGACACCAGCGAATAGAAATAATTCAAGGCGGACGAGAATGCAGGCACCGGAAGTTCCTCTTTCATGGATTGTGCCACCAGATGTTTCCAGCCGGAAAGCAACAGCTGCATTTCATTTTTGAAATAAGGAGCCAACAGCAGATGTTTGGGCTTGTCTTTTGCCTCGAAAGCCGTAGCTATGTCGTTCAGGAAAATACTACGGATGATGCAGCCGCCCCGCCACATGCGGGCGATGGATGCCAAATCGAGGTTCCAGGCAAAAGCGTCGGATGCACGCTGCAACACAGCAAATCCCTGAGCATATGACACTAATTTGGAAGCATAGAGTGCGGAATAGATATCCTTCACCATCTCCGACTTGTTGTACACCGCCTGCGAGCGTCGGCATACAAATTGCTTGGAAGCCGTTTCACGCAAGCCCTTCTGTGCCGACAAACTACGTTCGAACACAGCCGTGGCAATCAGTCCCAGCGGCATACCCAGCTCCATCGCGTTGATAACGGACCACTTGCCCGTACCTTTCTGTCCGGCGGTATCCAATATCTTATCTATCAGGTAACCTCCTGATTTGTCCTTATGACGCAGTATGTTGGCGGTAATTTCAATGAGATAGCTGCGCAACTTGCCCTCATTCCAATCAGCAAAGATTTCCGCCATCTGTCCATTGTCCAGACCAAGCAGATTCTTCATCACCCAATAAGCTTCGGCAATAAGCTGCATATCTCCATATTCGATACCGTTATGTATCATCTTGACGAAATGACCGGAACCGGCAGCCACTGGCAGCACGGGGTACCGTCAGATGCTTTTGCCGCAATACTCTGCAGGATAGGCTTCACCAGGCCAGGCACTTTCAGAACCTCCGGGCATGATAGACGCGCCGTTCAGCGCTCCTTCCTCTCCACCGGAAACTCCAGCTCCCACAAAACGGAAGCCTTTCTTTCGGCCAATGCCACACCGGTTGGTGTCCTCATAATTGGAATTACCACCGTCAATCAGATATCCCCTTCGGACAAATGGGGGGAAACAGCTGTTCCATCAGTTCATCCACCGCACTGCCGGCACGAACCATCATCATTATTTTGCGGGTGGCAATGGAAGTTACAAAATTCGGCTATATCTGTATAGCCTTCAATTTTTTCCTTTGGCGCGGCCGTTCACAAAACGCTCCACCACCCCTTCTTCCACTCCCGGAACCGTACGATTATATACCGAAACATTCCATCCCTTTATCTGCCATATTGAGGCCACCTTTGCCCATAACTGCCAGACCATAAGTCCAATGTCT
>VOFC01003654.1_pt1 | contig 34468 bp, 61 predicted proteins | sample 5384161 | NCBI WGS metagenome assembly VOFC01 (sample SAMN12384722, study PRJNA508395) | human gut metagenome | isolation source: healthy gut B | host: Homo sapiens | reverse complement strand
ATTACGTATTGCTCCTGATGTTCACGTCGCAGCTGATGAAGAGGCTCACGTTCAACTGCGAGCTGCCTGCACCACTTGTCCACAACGGCACCACACCACACGTAAATGCGCGAGATCATGAACCAACAAAGCATCGAAGCAACAGGGTGACGTCGGAAGACACAATGGCAAAGCCCAACACCAATCGTGGCCTCACAAGCATCCTCAAAAGAACAGCTAGTCGAGACAAGGATCTGCAATACTCTCAAACCAGGCATCCCACACAAAAGATTATGTGGCATGAGATTCCGGACATTAACGGCTTCAAGCCATTCAATCGGAAGAAAAACCTCAAAGAATTTATGTCACAAATATGAAATACCCTTTATTCTTTTTACCTCCGCAAGGTGCCGCAAACCCAGGCCCAGCAATGGCTGAAAATACAACCTGCCACACCGGCCTGCAGCCTTCTCCCGCAGTTCTGCCATGTTAGCCTGGCCCCTGCCAGCAGCCCGCCCTGATCGCCGGCGGTTTCGCTCCAATGAGTTGTGGAAGGCGGATTCGCAATGTTCAAGACCGCACCGGAGCTCCGCCTTCTGGACGGATCCCCGCACCATTCGCCTGCGGCCGAGGTTTCTTGACAAAGGCTGCTCAGCAGAACGGCGAGGCTGTCACATCCGTTGTCTCCATCATGATCCTCTTCAGACATGAGCGATCATGGAGCGCATCACCGCTGTCAGGCCGCGCATCAGCGTCGCGCTATTAGGGACGAGACAATCAACAACCGCATCAAGACCTACCATGAGAAGACCGAACCGCTTGTGGAGTACTGCTACAAGCAGCGCAGGCAAGTACGAGGAGATTGACGGCACCGGGACCATCGAGAGAAGTCCGCGCGATATTCACAATGATGGACAAGGCATAGTCAATGATGATTGGTTCACTTTTGGTCACCGTTCTTGCCTTCCGCGGGGTTCTCCGTTGAAGGTTGAACAGATATAGATGCTGTAGATTGTCAATGAATTGACAACCGAGGAGCAGCGCCGCCCCAGGCAGCGGAAAGCTTCGACGAAGTCGGCTGGCACGACCCTCTACGTGGTCTGCCGGAAACAACCCACCCGATATGCTGGGGCAACCTGGCCATCGTGCTATGTGTGGACGCCCCTGCGGATTGTAAAGGGATCGACGACCGCCCATGCACCGCCCTGATCGGAACCTCCCTCGCTCCACCTGCTGGAACTAGTCAAGCCAATGAGAGTCGGCGGAGCCATAGGCAATGAGGTTCTCGAATGGATGGAGTCGATAACCCCGGCATCAACATCCAACAATCCTCTGTGCCCAAAGATCCCCCAGGTGTGGCCCATTGTACAAGACCAAGCGAATCCAGAGCCAAGGACGGAACATCCATCGCGCCTGCCGCTACTAGAACTCAACAGGCTCTACTCTGACGCAAGGGTTCCCGTCCGGACACTGCGCGAAATCTGTCGTGAGGCATTGAGATCACATCAAGGAGAGCGATCCGTCATGACATCACCGATATTTGGCAGAAACCACGACCTCATGACAGGAGTTTTCGTATGACTGGGGCTAAAGCGCGCGTGGTCATGAGCTTGCATTGGGCCGCGTGGGATTATATTCAGACAGAGTGGTCGCAAGCGGCACCACATGAGATCCAGTTCGGAAGCAGCGACGAGCAATTCAATCGCCCCGGTCAACCCATGACCGACTTGCCTGTCGGCGCCGGTGGTTGGGACACGGTGGCGAGACCTCGTGAGTACCATCATCAAGCCGTCCTCGGTTCAGCAAAAAGGAATATTCATAAGGTCGAACCTCCGGCAATGCGCGTCTGTGGCCCGGAAAGCCGAGTAAAGCGGAATCGTGCTGCTGAAGAACGTACTTCCTGCTTTGCACCTGAGTCGAAGATCGCGCTGTTCGGCGACTTCTACGAAAGCTCATCACCGAGGCAATAGAGTTTGTGCACCTTACAATGTTATAGACCTCAAGGCGGGCTTTCCACGCGATCCGGACTGGACAAAACGACAGACGACTTCTACAAAGACTGCCTTAGATACGAAAGGTTCACAATACCCGCATCAACAGCAAGTTCGACAAATGGTTCGTGGATGCCGAACGTCCGGCCGAGATGCCGTCCAAAGCCGCGCTGGACAGGCCGCAAAGGAAGCCGACAAGGCCGTCATAACCATCGGTCGCATATTCGGTAGCGCAAGATACTTACCACCAGTTATCTGCTGTCCGACGCCGAGATGCGGCTACCTGGCAGCCCCCACAGCAAGCGTTCCAATAAAAACAGAGGGCAAAAAAGCGATGCCGGATGCGAATCGTGGACATGACCGTATGGTGGCGCTTGGCCGACGCAATCGTCAATGAGCTGGCCTGATGCGGAGGCCGGACATGCCATAGCCTCAAAGCAGTATATCAAGGAAGTAAAAAAATAGAATTGCAAAAATATATTGTACCAATTATCCAGAAATATATTGATGATAACAATATTGAAACATACATAGAGCCATTTGTTGGCGGAGCCAATATTATTGATAAGATTCAATGTAAAAACAAAATTGGCGCAGACATTAATGATGAATTGATTGCATTATTGAAATACGTTCAAGAAAATCCAACGATTCCAATTGCTCCAAAAAATTTGTTCAAAAGAACATTATATGGATGTTAGAGAAAACCGCAAAGCAGGAGGAGGCAAATATTCTAAAGAGTACACTGCCCTGATTGGATATTGCGCAAGTTTCGGGGGTAAATATTACAATGGTGGATTTGGACAAGATAGAACTGGGAAAAAAAAATATTTATTATGAGAGAGTGATTAATTTACGAAAACAAGCGATTTCATTAAAGAATATTTCTTTTATGTAACTAATCATAAATTTGGAATGAATAGTTTTTCAGTTGCCTTTTGCCCGTTTGTACGATTAGCATCTTGACACACTGTGCGTTCTTTTTTTGCCAAATGCATTTAAATTCTTCACTTGGCATATCGTATTCGCTAATAATAACAAAGTTATTTTGTGCAATATCATGACAAAATCATAAAAATGATCATAATCCATACAACTTTTTAGCGTAATTGCTTGTGCCTTTGTATGGCGGATCAAGATATAATAAGCAATTTTTTACATCCTTGAAATAGTTATAGTCACATGACATAAAAAGAAATATTTAATTTGCGAAAGGAGTGGTAAGCGTATGTTCACGAACGATAAACCTTTCATAGTATCGGGAAGTCTAAAAAGATACATTTAACGGGACGTTGGAAAAGACATTGAGATTCATTGTTGATATTTATGGAGAAACAGCAGATGAATTACGTGGAATTAAAGAAGTAGACGGAAAGTTATACTTTGGATGGATACCGACAAAAAACAGAGATGACGATGCTTTAGATGAAGAATATATGAAACAGTGGGATATTGTATTGTCTGGAGATATTATGAAACCATCTTTCAATATGTTGATAGAGATTATCATTAATTGGTTGAATAGTGACAACGCAGTATACGAGTATGACAGATTATATTATGAAGAAGATGATCTTGATTACGCTGAAGAGTTGATCAAAGGATGGACGATTTCTTCTATTACATATGATGACAATTGCCCAAGTTTTAGCGTATTTTCTGTTACACCACGATGGGGAGAGATTGGTAAATGATTGAAATTTTAGAAAGAGGAGCACGCAAACAATGCACTTGTGAAAATTGTGGTGCAGAGTTGAGTTACGAGAAAAGTGATATTAAAGATAAACCAAAGCGTACGATTGATTTCAGAACTCTCAAACCAGTATACCCACCAAACTATATCATCTGCCCACAGTGCAAACATCCAATCGAAGTCGAGGTAGAGAAAGATGATTAAGATTTTGAAAGATGGAACTAAACGCAAAGTGAAGTGTAATGGATGTGGCCAAATTAAGATTCGATGAATCTGATATTAAATCTGAACTTGTCGGATACGGCTATTGTGGAGGGTATGTGGAATTCATTCACTGCCCACAGTGTGGTCATAAAATTATGATATAAAGGAGAGAAAACTTGACGTTAGATAAAGAAGATATTTATGACATTGCCAAGGCGGTCGTAAAAGTAATTGAAGATAAAGATATGATGAAGTCGGAAGAAAATGATTGTACCTCAGAAAAAATAGAGCTTCAAACATTAAATGCTGGTGATACCTTTAAGGTAGCAGGGTATGAATGGATCGTATTAAATCAGTTTAAGGTATTAAAAACTTGTTTTTGCATTATGAAAGATTTTTTTTGGGTGATACAAAGCCATTCGACACATATTGTAACAGATGGGAACCTAGTCGTCTTCGTCATGATTTAAAATATATCGAATGTGAAATTGAAGATAATTGTCATCATGATGTGTTGCAGTATATGGAACGTAATTTAATGGCACTTGATGGAACAATGGCGAATGAAATAAGTATTGATAAAGTTTCTTTACTAACTTTAGACGAATATAGGCTATACAGGGAGTATTTAGAATATCCAAAAACAAATAATAAATTAGCCGAGTGGGCATTATTAACGCCAACAACGAATTGTGAAACTGACGGCATTTGTGGCGTTCGTACTGACGGATCAATTGTTCCATCATGCACTTGTAGCGGATATTTTAACATTCGTCCAGTATGTACATTTAGATCAGATGTACTAGTAGAGAAAGTAGACTCATGAATGCAAAATGATAAGTTAAAGAAATGGATCAATCATAATTATTTGACAAAAGGAGACGGAAGAATGATTACAGATAAAACAAAATGGGATGACAAAGATTATTATTATGAAAATTTCGAAGACATCATGTACGACAAAAATCAAGGAAGGAATTGATTTAACAGAAGATGAGTTAAGTGAACTGGCAGCTGAATATTCTATCAAAAAGAAGTTGAAGGTGGTAGAGGAAGATGGACTGTAGACACAAAATCAATTGTTAAATTACACGATCAGTATTATGCCGTTAATTGGCAAAAGGATTAACAGAGATGCAGCCAAGCATGTTTTACAATCAACCCTATGAAGTTAAAAAAAGTAGAGAAAATGGTTCCTGTTACAGAATGGGTTCCAGTAAAACAGGATTCATAAAATAAATGTTTTGTATACAAAAAAGATACCACCTCAGTTAAAAGTGGTATCTCGTATACAAAAATATCATCGTTCTCAAATAACTTTTTGATTCATGTGCAAATTTATTATAGCACAGAAAGGAGAAATATGGAAGAGATTATTAAATCGGAATACGAAGATGTTTACAGAGTTACAGATGGGTGTAACTCTTCGTGTGAAGAAAATAAAGGAAAAAGTGAGACGAAGAGAGACTGGTAGATATCGATGCGTTAAATTGGAAGATTTAGAAAAGCTTAAAAAGTTATATTAAAGGCGAATTATCGGGACTGCCGTTTAAAAGCGCAAGTGAAGACGTGTATATTGATAATGGTTTTTGGTCTGGTGATTATACATTAGTCCCAAAAAGGATCTGTATTTGATAATTATTTTATCGTTAAACCAGTTAGCCCAAATCTTTATCGATATGAAATCAAAGCTACAGGGAATTCATTTAGTGGAAATGTTATTCAAATAAATAAAATGGTCAAAGATATTATGGAAGTAGTGAATCACGAAGTGTATGAAGATATTTTTACACAGTTAAATAAAATTGGAGTGTGTAATGGAGGGTGCTAATGAAGAACATTATGATGTTGTCTTGCCATTCGTAGAAACAAATGGGTATTTTAGTAGATTCTGCTCTAATAAACCAAATTCTATAGAAATCAAACAGTTATGTTTGTGTGGTGCATGTACTAAAAGAAATGCTCAGGTCAATACGTTCCTTTCAAATGCAGGTCATAACAAAGTTAGTATGGAGCAAACCGTAGACAAGCATATGAAGGATCATACATTAGTATGATTGGAGCATTAAGGTATCAAACAATTTGTTTTAGCGAATATCACAAAATGACACTTGAATACAAGAAATAAAATTTGACTTTAATTATACGAAAGGAGAATCATGAGCGAAAGAAAACCAAGACTTACACTATTATGTGGTTTATCTGCATCAGGCAAATCACAATACATAAACACTGTTTCACAAGACAGTGGCAATGAAGTTGTCACTATATCAACAGATGGTATTAGAGCAAATATATGTGGAAGCGTAGAAGATCAATCAAAAATAAAGAAGTATTTCAGACATTTCATAGTCTGATTGCCAAATATCTTAAAAATGGCGTTGACGTTGTAGCTGAAGCGACGAATATTACTATGAAGTCAAGACGATCTATTCTCAACGTCATTAAAGGTATTGATTGCGAGAAGGTTTGTGTGGTCATCGTAAAACCAATTGGTGAATGTAAAAAGACAACATTGACAGAGAACATCCAGTTCCAGGATATGTAATTGACAAACAAGCAAGAAAATTCCAGATTCCATTCCTTGAAGAAGGATGGGATGAAATTAAATTTGTTGATCATATTCATAATAAAGACAAGCATAACTATAGACTTGAAACTACATGGGTTCCAGAAATATATAATGATTTCGACCAGAAGAATCCGTATCATATGGAATCTCTTGGCAAACATATGACAGATGCCTATGATTTTTCAAAAAAAAGATTCATAACGATTATTCAGTGTTAGTGGCTACTAAATATCACGATATGGGTAAATTATACACTCAGACATTCGATGAGAAATGGTGTGGCACACTATTACGGGCATGAAAATATTGGTGCATATATGATGTTGGTCTATGAGGTTGCAAATCAGCATTCTTTATTTGTGAATCATAATATAGGAGACATTGCTTTCTATATTAACTACCACATGTTACCGTTCCAGTGGAAGCCTAACAATACTAAAACAAAAACAAAATGGGCAAAAACGCTTTGATCAAAAAAAAAAATATCATAACTTATGGGATATGCATATCGCTGATTTAGTAGCATCAAAAAGAAAAGACAGAGATATTTGCACAGAGATCTTTGAAAATCGAGGACGTAACGATGAATCCTAAGTATAACCCACCCAAACCCAGACGCTCAGTTGAACGACCCTTGCTATTACGATTCTGAACAGTTTGAGTTAGAGGAAGAGTTTGAACTACAAAATTATCCAGATGATGAAGAGGAGAATACAGATGATTAAATTACATTTATGGCAGTTTATGCTTTGCAATTTTGGAACTGTTGCCATTGGCACATTTCTTGGTGCTATGGTAGCAGGCGGATTCCTTATCCGCAAACTTGACATTGCTAGACTTCAGGAATTGATTGATGACAATGAGGAAAAGATTGAATTTCTCGAACAGGAACGAGAAGAAATTGATGATGAGATCGATGAATTAGACGATAAGTCTGATGAAGATAATGATGACATTATTACAGGCGAGGAGGACGAAGAGTAATGGAAGAACTTTCCAAAAGCGGTTATTGAGTTGCAGCTCTCATATGGCTTGAGTCTGCGAACAATTCAGAAGATGGTGCGTGATGTATACAAAAATACAAATGATGCACCGCCAACAGGTATTACGCCTAAGACAACTAAATCAAAATCAACTAAATAAGGAGTGAATTACTACGGCTAATTTCTTACAGCGTAAAGAATATTTTGGAAAGTATCGTGTTGTAGCAGCATATAACATTGATACTAATGATTTTCCTAGAACTGATGCAGGATTAATAGATCCTAGCTTTGATGATTTGTACATAAAATGCTCATTTGGTAATCAGATATATTACTATGGCAAAGGCAAGCATAGAGGCGAATATACCCTTGTAGCTTATATCCCTCATTAATAAGAGGGGCATAACATTATAAAGGCAATTCGAGAGATAGACGAAGATATTCCTTATTGTATAGAAGAAACTGATAAAGAAGTGCTGTTTAGATTTGATGTGAAACATCTGGATACTGTTGCCGAGTTGCTGAAGGCACAGAAGAGTAGAATCTGTGATGATGGAACTTACAAATATATCTCACCTTTTCACCGAAAAACTTGCCAAAAACACCTTATAAAATTCCAGATGAGGAATTAAGTGCCTACAAGAAATTAACTGCAAATTTGAAGCGTGAGGATATGTATAAGGTAGGTCATATTGCAAAAAAGTTTTATGACAAAAAGATATGTTCACGCAAGTTTACATTCCAAGACTTGAAAGCCGAACAGAAGAAGATGGGATTGAAAGGCAAAAATTATATTCATGCTAAAGGATTATGGGATGAATATTGCCGATACACAGAAAAAATGAACTACGCAAGGAGAATTTACTATGAGTACAAATAATGTAATGATGGCTGAAAACGATAAAAGAAACGTAAGAAACACAGACTTAGAGAAGCAGATTAAAAGAAGTGAAACACAAACTTGATTTCATTAAAGATGTGGACAAGCTACTCAAGAAATATAAATTGTCAAAAGATTATCTATATCTGGCGGCTAAAAAGTCAAGTCTTAACACAGATCGTCAGTTATACATGATTGAAGTTGAAACATTTAATGACGGTGTATATGACGGCAATGTGACTTTTAATTGTGCATGGTACTGAAGATGAAGTGAAAAAACAGAAAGATCTGTTGGTTGAAAAATTAAAAAGAACAGTACAAAGACGAACCAGAAATGACTTTTGAGGATTCTTATTATAACGAAGTTGGATTACCTCTGATGCTTAGTGAACAGTAATGAGAACTAAAATATATGTGGCTTATGGAAAGCAAAAGTAGATTAAATCAGTTGAAAGATTATATAGAAGTCAAAATAAATAGACTTAATTATAAAACACGAAATTTTGTGAAAATTGCACAAAGAAAATGGAAAGGAAATACATATATGGGATTATTAACAGAAAGCGGATTAATGAAAGTTGCAGAATTTGAGGAAGTATCGTTTGACCAGTTCGTACAGGACTGGGAAAAACAGATGGTTAGATACCCAGAAGAATCAATCTATGGTGGCTTAAAATTACCTTATCGTAAAACAGCTGACTCCGCAGGGCATGACTTTATTAGTCCAGCAGATATTACAATTCGTCCAGGAGATGCACGAGTTATTCCTACAGGAATCAGATGTAAGATTGAAAAAGGATGGGTGTTATTAGTATTCATTCGCAGTAGTTTGGGCATCAAGGCACAGGCTAGAATTGGTAACGGTACAGGTGTAATTGACGGTGACTACTATCACGCAGACAATGAAGGACATATCTTTATCAAGGTTGAGAATCATGGCAATGAACCGCTGAAGCTCAAGAAAGGTGATGCATTTGCACAAGGAGTTTTCCTACCTTATGGTGTAGCCGATAAAGAAGCTGTGACAACTAAAAGAACTGGCGGAATTGGAAGTACAGGTAAATAAATGAATTATTTTGCACAAACAAAAAGGATTAATCAATGCTGTGGATATGAAAGAGTATTCACAGCAGCAGTCTAATGCACAATTAAGTAAAATATTTGATGACTTATATGACGACTTAGTAAATGATATATGGGAAACTGCACAGATGAATGGTAGAACAGAAACATACCGTAAGACACAATCAATGTCTTGATACTGACAAGTCACTTGATTCTTGTATTGCAGTATTAGAAGACTTCATGAATAAAGGATATGTCTGTATTGTGACACGTAAATATGTTGATTGTACGAGATATTACTATAAAATCTACATCAGTTGGTCAGGGCATCCGCCTAATGTACACGGATATGTAACAGTTGATGATAAAGATAAAGAGAAATTAGTATTCTCTTCATATTTAAAATAGGAGGATTTATATATGATTAAGATTGAACACCCAGTATTCCCAAGTCCAGAGCAGTGGATGTTTGCTATTGAAGGAGCTAGAAACGCATATGATAGTTGGCACTTAAGCGATAGCCACATTGGACACACAACAGAATATGATAAAGAAAGAAACGTAGAAATTTGGCACCCATGTTTTTTGTATGGGAGAGAAAGATTTAGGCTTATTTAAGAGGCTTGCAAGAGCAGGAAAGGATCATAGAAAAGCTTTACGATCACTGCCAGTTGGATTACGAATTACATCTCATCACACATGGTGGGCACAGGCAGATACATATAAAGTTGGAACAACAAGATGTAGTTGCTCTAAGATGCACACAATTCATAAAAAAGAATTTGACTTAGACAGTTTTTCTCATGAAGGTATTGATGTTGTAATTGAGGAATTCTCATTATCAAGCCATGATGAAAGTAATATTTCAGACGTTGAAAATATGCTTGGCTACAAAGTTAAACAACATACAGAAAATACTATTCAGTTACTAAATGAACTTAAAGATGAGTACAATGCAACGAAGGATAAAAATATTTGGAATGCAATTTTGAAATGCTACCTATGGGATATAAATATCACAGCAAATCTTTCTCTTACTTACGAAGTGCTTTTAAATATGTATTTTTCACGAAAGACACATCCAGTAAAGGATTGAGAATCTTCTGCCAGTGGATGTTAGACAATGTACCATATTTTAAAAGACCTTGTAGAATATATTCAAGGATTCAAGAAAAATATCTTAAAATCCTTATTTGATGATTAATAAATAATATACAGAGAGAGCTTCTATTATTAGATTCTCTCTTGTTGCAAGGAGGAATTATTATAAACAAACATATAGTACCAATATGGGAGAAGATTACAATTACACCAGAAGAAGCATCGGCTTACAGCAGTATCGGTATCAATACAATTTATCAGATGCTGGACGACCCAAAATGCGAGTTTAAATTATATGTCGGAACCAAAAGAGATTAATAAAAAGAAAAGCATTTGAGAAAATATCTGGAAGATACTTATGCAATTGATAGGAATTAGAATCTAAATGTGCTATAGTGTAGTTGTACTATATATTTTAGATTCTTTTCCGATTATACAAAGAAAGGATGTATGATCATGGGGAAAGATTTAAAAGGAAGAGAGCTTGGTGTATATTTGTCTCAACGTAAGGATGGGCGCTACCAAGCAAGATTTACAAATAGGTATGGGGGAACGTGTTGAAACAAAGAGTAAGAATCTGAAAGAAGTGAAACAATGGTTAAGAGAAGAAAAGGCAAAAGATGATCTAAAAATCAATTCAAAAAATTGCACAGATACATTTGAGATTTGGTACTATCGTTGGAAGAGTATGGCATTCGTTGATTTGGCTCTTAATAGTCAAGAACAATATGAATGGATTTATAACAATTGTATAGCACCTAGCTTAAAAAATATTAAAGTAACGGATATGGCAGAATTTACATTAGAGTCATTTTTTCAAGATTTAAAGAAAAAATATAGCGATAAAACGATTGATAACGCAAAGAATATTATTTATCAGGTTTTGCAGAAATGTAAAGAGGCTCATTGTATTCCATATAATCCAATGACAGAAATTAAAGTCAAGAAGAAAAAACAGACACTTTTTTCAGAAGAGGTATTATGTTAACCATTAAACAACAGCAAATGTTGTTTAATTATTTGAATGGACATTTTTATTATAATTTATATGTCTTTCTTCTAACGACTGGATTAAGATATGGAGAAGTTGGTGCGCTTACAATTGACGATTTTGATATGAAATCTAGGACAGTACAGATTACAAAATCATTAAAGAAAAATAAATTTGAAACATTACAGTTACACGTTGGACAGGAAAGTGCAGATCCTGTAACAGATGCGAGAGCAGTACCTATTTACCAGACTTCATCTTATGTATTTAGAAATTGCGATCATGCAGAAGCAAGATTTGGCTTAGCAGACGACAACATACAAAATTCAAAAATAAAAGTCAACAAAGGAGATAAATTATGAGTAAAGAAAGAAATTATAAGTTTGAAACAGGAAATATTTATGGACGTCTTACAAATCCAACAGAAGACGTATTTGAAAAGAGAATTGCCGCACACTGAAGGTGGCGTTGCAGCATTAGCAGTAGCATCAGGAGCAGCAGCTATCGCATATGCAATTGAAAATTTAGCACAGAATGGAGACCACATTGTTGCAGCAAAAAACATTTATGGTGGAACATATAACCTTTTAGAACATACACTTCCAGATTATGGAATCTCAACAACATTTGTAGATCCATTTTCAATTTGATGAAATTGAAAATGCAATTCAGGACAATACAAAATTGTTATTTATTGAAACATTAGGAAATCCAAATTCAGACGTTGTAGATATTGAAAAAAGCAGCGATCGCTCATGAACACAAGATTCCACTTGATCGTAGATAATACATTTGCAACACCATATCTGGTAAGACCAATCGAACATGGCGCAGATATAGTAATTCACTCAGCTACTAAGTTCATCGGTGGACATGGTACAGCAATTGGCGGTGTTATCGTAGATAGCGGCAAGTTCGATTGGGAAGCATCAGGAAAATTTGAATCATTAGTAGAGCCAAACCCAAGCTACCACGGTGTAAGCTTCACAAAAGACAGTTGGACCTGCAGCATTTTGTTACAAAGATCAGAGCATTATTCTTCGTGACACAGGAGCAACATTATCTCCAGTTCCATGCATTTATTTTCCTTCAGGGATTAGAAACATTATCCTTAAGAGTAGAAAGTCATGTTGACAGAATGCATTAAAAGTTGTTCAATACCTTAAAAACCATCCAGCAGTAGAAAAAGTAAATCATCCTTCTGTATCTGAAGATCCTGACAGCAGAGATTATATAAGAAATACTTCCCCTAACGGTGCAGGTTCTATCTTCACATTTGAAATCAAAGGTGATGACAGAAAGCAAAAGACTTTATCGATCACTTAGAGTTATTCTCATTGCTTGCAAATGTAGCAGACGTTAAATCTTTAGTCATTCATCCAGCATCTACAACACATTCTCAGATGACTGAAGAAGAATTATTAGGATCAGGAATCAAACCTAACACAATTCGTCTGTCAATTGGTACAGAAAATATCGATGATATCATCGAAGATTTAGAGGAAGCTTTTAAAGCAGTACAGTAAGATAAGTTTTTCTTGCGAAATGTAAATTAAATGTCAATTTTCCTAAAAAATAATATAATCTCGACCTTAAAACGAAAATGCCTGGATAAGTGTAGGATAAGTTTGTTCAGGCATTTTTGTAAAATTTAATTTGATTGGCCAATTGTAGGCTATGAGTATATGATAAAACATATTGATAGCAGAGAGATGATGAAATATAATAGGTTCTAGAATATTAATTTAGTTCCAGACAAACAGAAATTTGTAAGGAAAAAACTGTTGTCGTATATTACTTAAATTGGAATCCTTTAACCTATAACAGGAAAAACAACCTACGGGAATTCCGATAGCCTTTATTTCCATCACATACATCAAAGACTAAATTCAAATTTAATTAGCGTGAAAAATTGCCAATAAAAATCCAGATACAGCCGCACTTCCAAAAGCAGCGCAGATGAATACAACAATTTCTGTCATACGTTCATTTCGACAGATCTTATTAAGCAGAGAATAAATCAAAAGTCCAACAATTCCCCCAACTGTATTCATGATTACATCCGTAATATCACTGCGTCCAATTGCCAAAAACATACTGCAGAACCTCATAAATCAAGCTTACAGAGAAGAAAGACAACACTTTCTCAGACAAATTCCAACGTCGATACAAAACTCCAATATAAATTCCAAAAGGGCAGAAAACAAGAATATTATCGATCATCTCAGAAAAGTTGATTCGTCCATTTGTGATCATGGCACCTTTGAATGGGATCAGATTCAGGCTTCGTATCCCATGATCGATCGTGTCAAAGAAACTGCCATCTTAAATAAGATGATCCAGGTTAGTGCCGCCAGATAAAATACAAATAATAAATGAAGTAAAAAAGTTCGTTTGTTTTTCATAAAGAAATCCTCCTTGATCGTTATGATATGATCTTAACAAAGAAAAGAAACGAATAAGCTGATGTTTTTCTTTTCACTTTTCTTAAGATATAATGGAAAATAGATAAAATGGACAGATTTTTCATTTCCAATACGAAGTAATAAATAGACCGGTAAATAAAAGTACTGTATACAGTAAGATATGGAGGGTAAATATGTGAAGATCACGGAACAAAAAATTTGATAAAACAATTAAAGAAGAAAAATCCACAGGCGATCGATTACATCATAGATCAATATGGAGGCCTGATCAAAACGGTACTTTTAAAAATCTTTATGATCAGAAAGACCATTGGGAAGAGTGTTTCAATGATTGTCTGTTGGCGGTTTGGGATCATCCAGAAAGATTTGATACGAAAAAGGAGATTTCAAAGCTTTTTCTGTGTGCCATTGCAAAAATACAAAGCGATTGATCTTCTTCGAAAGGAAATTAAAAAGAAACATCAAAAGAGATTAGCATGTATGAAGAAGAATCGATCAAAGAAATCAAACAACTGTATCAGGAAGAGCGAGGATTTTTACAAGCAGAAGAAGATGCATCCGATGAAGAATTGGGAAAACTGCTAAAATGTCTTTCGGAAGAAGATAAGGATTTATTTTACCGAAGATATGTAAAAGAACAGTCAGTTGCACAGATTTCAGTAGAAACAGGGCTGTACAGAGACCGTATTTACTCAAGAATTTCCAAAGGAAAGAAAAAAGATTCGGAAATTTTTCAAAGACAAAGATCACGGGGGTGAGGGTAATGAAACGAGAATATAGAGAAATCAATTTAGAAAAGTTTGTTCCAGAAGAGGAAGAAAAAACTGACAAAAACAGAAAAAGAGCATATAAAGAAACAATTCTATGAAAGTACAGGAATTACAACAAAAGGACAACAAAAGAAGAAGCAGTTTAAGTGGTATTATATCCCTGCCGCATGTGTCGTATTTGGCTTGTGCGTGGCGATCACACCAATTAGGGATACCGCATTTGCAAAGGCATTAAAATCAATTGTCGGAATTGGCGAGCATCTTGGAAAAACAGAAGAAGATACTTATGTAACGCATGTAGATCAGGTAAAACAAGACAAAGACATAACGATAACATTAAAAGATGCCATCGCAAGTGACCAGCAATTAAGGTGTTCTGTTCTGGTAACAAACAAAGACAAAACAAAGACAAAAATTAAAAGATGTTCAGATGGAAGATATGAAGATAAACGATCAGGAACCAGAAGAAAACAGAGGATATGCAGTTTTAGGAAAAAGAAAATGTTAAAAAGGAACGATACATTTCTTATCAGTCAAATATCAACGGCAGGATATACCAGTAAATCCTAAAATATCATTAAAAAGTCCGGGTAAAAACAAGTTGTATCATTTTAAATTTGTATTAAAGAATCAAAGGTTCAAAAAAGCAACAAAAAAACAGTGAGCATCGATCAAGAAATCAAAGTAAAAGGCCAGACAATTCAATTAGATGATCTGATCGTAACACCAATTGACCAGATCATTACAATAAAAAGTGCTAAAGAAACAGCAGACTAAGATAAAGAATGAAGAAATATTGTTGTCTGGAACCAATCAGAGAGGTGATAAAGTCTATTTTGAAGCTTTCTTGGATGAATTTACAGGAAATGAATATCTGTATGGAACAAGAGAAAATGATGATCAGATGACATATGAATTGGATGAAAAAGATCTAACGTACACATTGAAAACAGAAGAAGGGCAGAAGCTTAAGATCAAACCATGAAAACAAAAATCCCTGAAGAATTGATTTTCTTCAGGGGTTTTGCAACTTTTATATTTATTTTTAAGGTAAGTAGGATAGCAAGTTAAAATTTAAACAGCTTTCTTTATTGTATGATTGTTATTATTATATGTTTTGTTATATCTTACAGATATTCATGATCTGCAAGTACATTTAAGATGTTATGTCCTTCCTGAACACCATCAATGATTCTTCTAGCACGTACGCTGTCACCGATATTGATGATTTCAACGTTAGTATCAGCGAATGCTTCACGGATTTCATCAAGAACAGGAGCGTTTGCTCTCATTCCTAAGCATACGAATCCATAGTCAAATGGCAGATCTTTTTTCTTCTCCATCAACTTTTACTGTAAATGCATCAGATTTCACTTCGCAAAGAGCAGTGTTAGTCATCTGGTTTACATGATGTTCTCTCATTAATGTATTTGTTCCACATTTAGATACTGGATCTAAGTCTTTACCGATCTGAGGCATCATTTCTACGATGCTTACCTGCGCACCTTTAGGAGCGAAGTATTCAACAACGTCAAGACCTACAGCTCCACCACCAACGACAACAACTTTCTTACCTGTGCAGTCTTCTGGATAATCAGCTAAGTGGTTGATCATTCCTGTGATAGAAGCTACTTTAGATCCTTCTTTGTCGATGTGGTCATGTAATCCTTTGATTGGTGGAAGTAAAGGATTAGAACCTGTTGAGTTTACGATGATGTTTGGATGCAGTGCTTTAATTAATGGCAGAGTTGCTTCCTGTCCTTTGAAGATAAACAGGTTTGTTAATTTAGAAGCACGGTGTACAAGGTAGTCAGGAAGTCTCTTAAACGTTTCTTATCTGGAATCTTAGAGATTTCAACAGCTAATCCACCAAGGTGATCATTCTTTTCGAATAAGAATGTAGTACATCCAACTTCAGCAGCTGTACAAGCAGCTTCAAGACCAGCAGTACCACCACCGATAACAACAACGTTACAAGGCTTATTTACTTTTTTCTTCTTATAGTCAAATCCAGAGTTTACAGTAGGGTTTTACTGTACAACGGATAGGACGGTTAACTCCGATACGGTTTCCAGCACATCCAACGTTACAAGAGATACATTTTCTGATGTCATCTTCATGTCCTGTAGCAACTTTTTTCACCCAGTGAGGATCAGCAATCAGTCCACGACCCATACCGATGATATCAGCATCTCCACGCTCTAAGATATCGTCAGCGACACGAGGATCACGGATGTTACCCATAGTTACACAAGGTTTGTTGTATTTTTTCTCTGACAGCTTTTTGCCATGTAAGATCTCCAACCATCTTTTAAGTAGTTGGCATCGATCTGGAACTGAAGAGAACCATTTAATCCAGCAGATACGTCAAATGCATCAACTTCTTCCTGGAAGTAAGAAAGTAACTCTAAAGTATCTTCTAATGTGTTTCCACCTTCCATCAGTTCATCAGCACTGATACGAACGAAGATAGGGAACATAGGTCCAACCTGTTTACGAACTTCTTCAACAACTAATTTTGTGAAGCGGGCACGGTTTTCTGGACATCCACCGAATTCATCTGTACGTTTGTTTGTTGTAGGAGACATAAACTGACTTAATAAGTAAGAATGTCCTGCATGGATCTCAACGCAGTCAAATCCACAAGCCTGTGCACGAGCAGCAGCTTCTCCATATTTTTTAACGATTTCATAAATTTCTTCTACTTTCAGAGGGCGAGGAATCTCTCCACCTGCTTTAGAAGGAATATCAGATGCAGATACTGGCTGCATGTTTGTTCTCTTAGACTGAGCAGAAGCACCAGCGTGGTTTAACTGAACACCAACGCAAGCTCCGTGAGCGTGTAATGTTTCACATAATTTGAAGAAACGAGGCATATAGTTGTCATGATCGATACGGATCTGAGTTGTTCCGTTAGATCCAAGTGGTGAATCAACACTTGCGTTTTCAACCATGATCAGACCAACTCCACCTTTTGCTCTTTCTGTATAGTAATCAATGTGTAAGAAACTCATTTCTCCTGTCTGTTCACCGTAGTTAGTTCCCATTGGTGTCATCATGATGCGGTTTCTCATTGTCATGTTCTTAATTGTTAATGGTGTGAAAATGTTTTTTATAGTTGCTTTTCATTAGAATTGAACCTCCAAAAATTAAATCCAAAAATCAAAAAAATTAAATTCCATATAATCCGAGGTTGTTAGAATCATAAAAATTGGGTGAATGATTTATGATGGCTTTAGTATAACATACGGTTAATTATTTAACAAATAAATCTTTTTGAAGAATCAATAAAAAATATCTATTGTTTCTTTTGTGAATTCAATAAATTTACGAACAGCAGGGATCATCGGCATATTTTTAAGATAAGCCATATAAACAGTGTGGTAAGGTTTTACATTACTAAGATGTAGGATTTCCACATCATATGCCTGTAATGATTCTACATGTGCAACAAAACCAATCCCAAAATCTTCTGCAACAAGGGAAGCGATGGCATTTTCATCCGAAGATTCAAAAGCGATAGACGGTTTGATATGGTTTTGTTTGTAAATAGAATTAGTAAAACGTCCAAGACCAGAAGTCTTATCATAACCAATGACTGGATAATCCAGCAGATCCTCTAAAACGAGTTTCTTCTTATATTTTAAAGGATGCTCTGGTGGGGTAATGATCACCATTTCCTGATTAACAACCGGAACAAACTCAACTTCCGGTTCATCGGCAACGAGAGAAACCAATACTGAAAACTTATAAAAAAACTGTTATAAACCTTTATGTTTCATTCCTTGACATTCAACGAGTATGCTTTTTTCTGTAACGAATCAATTCATGTACTACTCACAAGTTCCTGTACTCTCCATAGGCGTTAATTCCTGACTAACGTATCAGTACATATCTGTAATCACTTGAATATATTATGCTACAGATCGTTTCAGAACATCCTCTCCATATTTTTAAGATTCAAAGCTGCCTGAAGATCTCTGTCAACTACATTTCCACATTCACATTTGTAAATACGTTCTTGATAACTTCAGATCTTTTTTGATCTTTCCACAACAACTGCATAATTTTGAACTTGGAAAAAATCGATCTGCAATGATCACCTGAATATTGTTCCACTCAGATTTATATTCCATCTGCCGCCTAAATTCATAAAATCCCTGTTGTTGAACTGCTTTGGATAAATGTCTGTTTTTCATCATTCCATTTTACATTTAAATCTTCGATACAGATAAAACTTGGTTCTCGTTTTACGATCTCTGATGTTATATGATGTAAATGATCATGACGGATATTGGTTAGTCTATGATTTAATATTAATAAAAGTTTTTCCTTTTTGATCACATTCTTCGTTTTACAGTATTCCTTTCCTTGTTTATTGTTCTCGTATGAACGAGAGATGCTACGCTGTAATCTGCGTATTTGTTTCTCTAGTTTCTTAACTTTTTTCGCTTTATTGATGTTCTTATATTTATTGCCATCAGAACATATCGCTAAATCTTTGATCCCTAAATCGATCCCTATCCCATCATTGGATGGAACGGTAACAGAGTCTTCGTATTCAATGCCTACTGTGATCCACCAGTTGATCCCATCATATCTAATACGGGGATCACTATAGTTACAATCCGTAGGTATCCGATTCTTTTCCGCAAGTCTGATCCAGTTTATCTTTTTGCTTATTCTTCTTTTTTGGAAGCAGCAAAACCCTCAATTTTTACATGCGTATCTGAAAATTGGATCTTTACATTATCCTGATAAAAAGATGGTATAGAAAATTTTCGGCTTTTGAATTTCGGAAACTTTGAACATCCTTTGAAAAATCTCTTATATGCATGACAAGCATCTTTGATCGCTTGTTTTGTTACATTATTTGAAACTTCATTTAACCAGGAATATTCCTCTGTTTTCTTTAATTGTGTAAATTCTTTTCTCAGATCACTATCCGATAGGAACTTACCACCATTTTTATAGTTTTCTTTTTCTCTTCCTAACGCCCAGTTATAAGCGAATCTGGCAGTATTGGCATATTGAAAGAAGTTTTGTCTTCTGTTTATTATTTGGGATCAGCATGACTCGAATTGTTTTTATCATCTTCTTCACCACCATCATCTATCAGTTCTTTTTACAAGTTTTCTTGCTTTATTGGCACGTTTGAATTAAAACTAAATCGTAAAATTATTATCTAAACTAAATCTTCAACAAGTTCTTGTTGCTCTGTCTTTATTTATGATCGATGATCTCAATATTACAATCATATAGACTTGCAATTATTCAACTAATTCAAATCCAAATCGTATTACAATCTGTCTTTATTTTTGTCCACTTTATTTTTGATATCCATTCGTTTCATAAGTTCTTTTTATCTAAATTAGGTTTTACATTCATAACTTGATTTAATTGCTCATGCGAATAATATCTATATCCATTACTGGAAGTGTGATGTGGATGAAGTTTCCCCTTTTTATCCCCATTCCTTAATGTTTGAGCCGATACACCTAATATTTTTTGAAAATTTATTGATAGAATAATATTTATTAGAGGATGCAGTCAAGGGACTTCGTGCATTAAAGATGGTTGGATCAAACGTTTCCATGCCAAACAAAACAGTTGTAGGACAGTACTTAGACGAGTTATCTCCAGCAGCTAAAATGGCAGGAGCTGTTAACACGATCGTAAATGACAACGGAAAACTGATCGGACATATCACAGACGGTATCGGATACATGCAGTCATTAAAAAGACAACGATATTGACGTGATCGGTAAAAAAAATGACAATCGCTGGTGCTGGTGGAGCTGCGACAGCAATCGAGATTCAGGCTGCATTAGACGGTGTCAAAGAAATGTCAATCTTCAATATCAAAGATAAATTCTGGGCTAACGCTGAAGAAACAGTAAAGAAGATCCGTGAAAACACAGATTGTATCGTAAATCTTTACGATCTTGATGACAAAGATAAATTAAGAGAAGAAATTGCAGACAGCTACTTATTCGCACAGGCAACTGGTGTAGGAATGAAACCATTAGAAGGACAGACAGTTGTTCCTGATGAAACATACTTCCGTCCAGACCTGATCGTAACAGATACAGTTTACGCTCCAAGAGAGACAGAAACATTAAGACTTGCTAAGAAAGCTGGATGTAAGACTATGAATGGTCTGGGAATGATGTTATTCCAGGGAGATGCTGCTTTCCATTTATGGACAGGAAAAACATATGCCGATCGACCATATGAAAGAAGTATTAGATATCAAATATGACTAAGATCAGTCATAACCATATAGCAAACGAGAGGAATTATTAAAAAATGGATAAAAAATACATACCAAGTGCCTTAGTTCTTTATCTGAACTATTTCATTCATGGAATCGGATGTTCCATCTTAAGTCAGCAGGTAGTAAAAGAAATGCTCGCAAGCCAGTGGGGATTAAAAGATGTTATGGCAGTAACCTCCATTGCAGCAGCATTAGATTGGGACGTTTGATCTCCCTTCCATTTGCAGGACCTTTATCTGACAAATTAGGACGTCGTTTATCAGTGATCATTGGATGTGCTTCATACGTTATTTTCTTAGTAGGGATCGCATTCTCACCAAATACAACAATTGCTTATATCGCAGCAGTTCTTGGTGGTATCGCGAACTCATTCTTAGATACAGCAACATACCCAGCTGTAACTGAAATTATTTACAAATATACAGGTATCGCAACAATGGGGATCAAATTCTTCATTTCTGTTGCACAGTTATTAATGCCTTTCTTCTTAGGTGTTGTAGCAGGAACAAGCATGTCATACTTAATGCTTCCAGTTATCGCTGGTGTATGCATCGGTATCATGGGAATCTTAGCAATCTTTGCACCATTCCCAGCGGCATCTGAAAGTGGTAAAATCAGAATCTTTCATCAGCAACTTAAAGAATGCGCATTTTTCTATCGAGAGTATTGCATTGATCCCGATCGGATTCACAAGTACAGCAACATTCCAGTTATGGTTAAACTGTGCTCAGACATTTGGTACTGAAATTGCAAAAATCCTCAGAATGTATCTGTTATGCAGACATACTATTCTGCAGGTACAATGGTAGCATTATTCGTAACAAGTGTATTGATCACAAAATTCAAACAGGTTAGATTCCTAGTGATCTATCCCAGCAATCTCTCTTGTAATGTTAGCATTAGTTTACATTATTAAGACACCTATGATTTGCTATGTTGGAGCATTCGTGATCGGATATGCAGCAGCAGGCGGAGTCCTTCAGATGGCAACAGCCGTTGTAAATGATCTGTTCCCTAAAATCAAAGGAACAATCACAAGTTTAGTTATGATCGCATCTAGCTTATGTAACTACACAATCTTAACAGCAGCTGCAAAATGACATCTACAAGCGTAATCATGATGAATATCGTAATTACAGCAATCGGAATCTTATTAGCACTTTTCGTAAACGTAAGATATGGTGTATTATTAAAGAATGCAGAAGAAGCATCTAAAAATTAATTAGTATTGGTAACATGAACTCCCGAGGTTTATGCTTGGGGGAGAATGTTCAGACAATAGGAGGAAAATTGTCAATGAATACAGTAAAAAGTAAGAAATGTTGAAATCGGAAGCGGAGTTCCTAAAATCTGTGTACCTATCGTAGGTGTTACAAAAGATGAGATCATCGCAGAAGCGAAAACATTTGACAGCATCCCTGTAGACGTTGTTGAATGGCGTGTTGACTGGTTCGAAGGAGTTTTCGAATTTGATAAAGTAGAAGATGTATTAAAAGATTTAAGAGAAGCTTTAGGTGAAACACCAATTCTTTTCACATTCCGTACATCAAAAGAAGGTGGAGAAAAAAGCAATCGAAGCCGAACCTTATAAAGAATTAAACATCGCTGCTGCGAAAAACAGGATATGTTGATCTTGTAGATGTAGAAGCATTTACAGGGATGAGATCGTAAAAAGAGATCGTAGCAGCAGCTCACGAATGTGGAGTAAAAGTTGTTGCATCTAACCATGATTTCCACAAAACACCTGAAAAAGATGAAATCGTAAAGAAGACTTTGCAAAATGCAGGAACTTGGTGCTGATATTCCTAAGATCGCAGTTATGCCAACTTGCAGACGTGACGTATTAACACTTCTTTGTGCAACAGAAGAAATGTATACAGATCATGCAGATCGTCCGATCATCACAATGTCTATGGCAGGAACAGGGCTGATCAGCCGTCTTTGCGGTGAAGTGTTCGGATCTGCTTTACATTTGAGCAGCGAAAAAGCATCTGCACCTGGACAGGCAGCAGTCAACGACTTAAATAATATGCTTCAGTTCCTTCATGAAAATCAGGGATTATAAGAACTGAATCTTTAAAAATTAAATGCAGAAGAGGAGAAGATTCTTGGTTATTCTTTTCCTCTTTTTTAAATACATAAAAAATATTTGCTGAAATCCTATTTTTTCAGTATAATTTAGTAGAGCAAATTGTTAAAGTTTTGCCATAGTTTGTGAAAATAAAGACTTTTGTTATAGAAAGTAGAAAGAGGTGAATCATGCTAAAATGGCTTGATGAGAATCTGGAAGAATTTCTAATGGTAGCATTATTGATTGCAATGACAGTGATCATGGGAATCCAGGTATTTGCAAGATATGCACTTGGAGCTTCCCTCTCTTGGTCAGAGGAACTGACGAGATATTTATTTATCTGGTCAGGTTTTATCAGCGTCAGCTATTGTACTAAGAAATGTATTTCCATTAAAATTGAACAGTTTGTAGCAATGTTTCCAAGAAGAGGGAAAGCATTGTTTAAAGTGGTGAACCACACGATCGAACTTGCCTTGTTTTTATATCTGATTCCATATGCAGTTCTTTATCTAAAGAGTGCATTTGAAAGTGGACAGGTAAGTCCCTGCATGTCAGATTCCAATGTATTATATTCAGGCAGCCCCACTGTTTAGTTTTGTTTTAGTAGCATTTCGTATCATCCAGCGTTGGATCATTGAATTTAAGATTGTGATCCGTAAAGATGAAGAAAAGGAGGAAAAATAAATGTCAGCAGCAGTCGTATTTTTTTACTCTTCTTTGTTTGTTTGATCATTGCAATTCCGATTTCAATCGCCCTTGGGATCGTATCTGTACTTCCAGGAGCATTTGATCCGTCATTTACAGCAAGTGGACAGTTTGTTATTCGTTCTATGCTTGGAGGAATCGACAGTTTCCCATTGCTTGCAGTTCCAATGTTCGTATTATCTGGAATGATCATGGCAAAAGGTGGAATCTCTAAGAAGATTTTTGATGTTTTTGCATTTTTTATTGGAAAATTAACGGCAGGAATGCCATGTGCAGTAATTGTAACCTGTTTATTTTATGGAGCAATCTCAGGATCTGCACCTGCAACTGTAGCAGCAGTAGGAAGTATGACAATTCCCAATCTTAGTTCGTTTAGGATATGACAAGTCATTTTCAACAGCAATCGTAGCAGTTGCGGGCGGGCTTGGAGTTATCATACCGCCAAGTATCCCATTTATCATGTATGGTATGGCATCTGGGGAATCTGTAAGTGATCTGTTTATGGCAGGAGTTGTACCAGGATTATTGATTGGTGCCTTATTGATGGTTTATGCCATTTACTATTGTAAAAAACATGGAGAAGATAAGGAAAAGATTGCAGCAGAGATCGATCAGTTGCATGCGAAAGGATTTATCGGAGTATTTAAAGAAAGCTTTTTGCAATCTTAAGTCCGGTTATCATCCTTGGATGTATTTACACTGGAATTGCATCCCCAACAGAAGCAGCGGTTATTTCTGTATTTTATTCTTTAGTAGTCAGCTTATTTATTTATAAATCCATGAAATTTAAAGATATCTGGGGAATCATGGTAGAAGGTGTGAGAACTTATGCACCAATTCTGTTTATCTTAGCAGCATCCATTGCATTCTCAAGAGTATTAACTTTGATGCGTGTACCACAGTCCATTAGTGCATGGATCTTAGGTAACTTCCATAATAAGATTGTGATCTTGCTTGTGATCAATATATTCTTGTTGATCGTAGGTATGGTCATGGATACGACACCAGCGATTCTTATTTTAACACCAATTTTATTACCGATCGTTACAGCAATCGGTATGAATCCGATTCATTTTGGTGTTATGATGGTTGTAAACCTTGCAATTGGTTTCGTTACACCACCAATTGGAGTCAACTTATTTGTGGCATCATCCTTAACGGATATTCCAGTGATGAAGATCGCACAGAAAGCAATGCCGCTGATCGTCTGCTTCCTTGTTGCATTACTTCTGATCACATTTATTCCACAGATCAGCCTGGCACTTTTTATAAGGAGGTTTAGGATTTCATGAGAAAAATCATAAAAAGATCCGTCGTAGTTCTTCTTGCAGGAGTCTTATTATTCAGTTTATCCGGATGTAAGAAGAAACAAAAGAAAAGACGAAGTACAAAGATATGCATGGCCGCTTGGAACTTCCAGTCCCGGAAGATACAGGTAACACAGCTTTATGCAGAGAAGTTTGCAAAAAGAAGTTTCCAGATTAAGTCATGGAAAGATGAAGATCGAAGTTTATCCAAACAGTACGCTCGGAGGAGACCGTGAGCTTCTTGAGAGTTGTAAAGATGGGGATATCCCATTTGTCGTACAGAATACTGCACCACAGGTAACATTCCTTCCAGATACCGCAGTATTTGACCTGCCAAGTGCATTTACAACGATCCAACAGGCACGAGCAGCTGTTGATAATGAAGAGTTCTATCAGAAGATGGAGAAAGTATATCAGAAGGGTGGATACAAATTACTTGGATATGCCGATCAGGGATTCCGTGTTATGTCTACCAATAAGAATGTTAAGAGTATTAACGACTTCAAAGGGCAGAAGATCCGTACGATGGAGAACAGCTATCATTTGAAGTTCTGGAAGACACTTTGGAGCGAATCCAACACCAATGACATTCAGCGAAGTTTATATCGGACTTCAGCAGGGAACGATCGATGCACAGGAGAATCCTTACGAAGTTATCGTTTCCAGCAAATTATATGAACAGCAGGATTATGTTGTAGAGACAAACCATCTACCACATTATATTTCGCTGATCGTCAGTGATGCATTCTATAATAGTCTGTCAAAAGATCAGCAGAAGATCATCGATCAGGCATCACAGACAGCGAAAAAACACAGTGTATGCAAGAGAAGCATCTGATAAGCGAATTGCAGACCGTATCAAGATCATTGAAAGATAGTGGTACAAAGATTGTGAAACTTGATACAAAAGACACAGAAAGAGATGCGTAAGCAGGCACAGCCAGTTTATGATGCGATTAAGAAGAAGTATCTCAAAAGATATTTATAATGCATATTTAAGTGGTGTAGAGAAATAAAATGAATGATATGAGACTAGAATTTTTGAAAAAACTGGTCTCATATTAAACAAGATTGAACAATGTAAAGATGTAAAAAGGAAGATAAATTATGTTTCAGAAATTCTACCGTCCGAAGATATCAGAAGTACTTATGATATTGATTTCGAACGATACTACAAAGAAGGATATCGAGGTGATCTTTGATGTCGATAATACGTTAGTACCACACAATGCACCAGCAGATGAACGTGCAAAGAAATTGTTTAAAAGACTGGATGCGATCGGTATGCAGTACTGTTTACAAGCAATAACAAAGAACCAAGAGTGAAAATTTATGCGTTCTGCGTCTTGGCAGTCGGTGGGAAATATTATGTATACAAAAAGCAAATAAACCATCGATCAAAGGCTATGAGACAGCAATGAAACTAATGGGAACGAATAAGAAGAATACATTCTTTGTAGGAGATCAGTTATTTACCGATGTTTATGGAGCGAACAGAACAGGTATACATAGTATTCTTGTAACACCGATGAATCCGAAAGAAGAGATTCAGATCGTCATAAAGCGTTATTTTGAAAAGATTGTGTTGTGGCAGTACCGTAAGAAAAAACATTAATGAAATAATAAAAAACATGGGTCAGATCTTTGTTATCTGGTCCATGTTTTTTATATATTTACAATATATTTCTTATCTTTTAAAGAAAGGTTTGAAATCAAAATTATGATCTTAGATGAAATCCTGACGTTCTAATGCAACTAAAATGTCACGACCTTCTTTTACACCTTCGATGATACGACGTGTCTGAGCACTGTCACCGATATTAAGTACTTCAACACCTTCATAGATGAAGTGGTTGTATAATTCCTGAAGAGAAGGAGTTGCAGACTGCATTCCAAGACATACAAATCCATAATCGAAGTCTAATTCAAGATCCTTATAGTCATGTCTTAAAATAAAGCTGTGATCTTTAACTTCTAATAAAGAAGCATTTGGATACTGATTTACTTTATTCTTATTCATGAATTCGATAGAACCAGTCTTAGTGATAAAGTCAAGGTTCTCACCAAAGTGAGATTTCTGCTCAACGATCGTTACATCAGCTTTTCTAGGAACAAAGAATTCAACAACGTCAAGTCTACGTTACCACCACCGATTACAACAACTTTCTTACCAGATAAATCTTCTGGATAAGAATCTACGTGATCTACCAGATCAAAGATCGTAGATACATTACCTGCTTCTAAGTTCTCCTTTAATCCAGGGATATTTGGAAGAAGAGGAACGGATCCTGTTGCGTTAACAACGATATCTGGTTTGAAACCTTCGATAAATTCGATAGAAGCTTCTGTATTCTTACAGATAAACAGGTTCTTAAGTTTCATTGCACGACGTTCTAAGTACTGAGGAAATATCCAAGACGCTGTTTGTTAGGCATCTTTCCTACACGTCTGGCAAGTCCACCGAGTTCTCCTGATTTCTCGATCAGAACAGTTGCACATCCAACTTCAGCGGCTGTGCATGCAGCTTCAAGACCAGCAGTACCACCACCAACAACGACAACGTTGCAAGGTTTCTTTAATTTCTTATCTTTGTATAAGGAACCTGAAACAAGTGCAGGGTTAATGCTGCATCGAATAGGTTCATCACCTAATGTTGCTGTACATCCATTGTTACATGAGATACAACGATTGATATCATCTGTGTTACCAAACTGAACTTTATTTACCCATTCAGGATCAGCGATCAGTCCACGTCCGATTGCGATCAGATCTGCTTCACCATCTTCAAGAATACGGTTTGCAACTTCTGGTTCACGGATATTACCACTTGTCTGACAAGGCTTTCCAGTCTTTTCTTTGATTGATTTAGACATATAAGATTTCCATCCATCTGAAGGTAATCTGCATCATACTGGTACTGAATAGAACATGTAAGTCCAGCAGAAACATCAAATACGTCAACATAATCTTTGAAATATTCAACAATCTCTAATGTATCATCTAATGTGTTACCATCTTCAGCAAGTTCATCAGCACTGATTCCTAAGAAGATAGGAATATTTTCACCAACTGTCTCACGAACAGCTTTTTAATACTAATGTAGTGAAACGTGCACGATTCTCTTTAGATCCACCAAATTCATCAGTACGGTCATTTGTTGTTGGAGATAAGAACTGGTTTAATAAATAACCATGTCCAGCCTGAATCTCAACAGCATCAAATCCTGCTGTAACTGCACGTTTTGCTGCTTCAGCAAATTTATCAACGATCGTGTAGATTTCATCTGTTGTTAAAGCACGAGGAATATCACCACCAACTCTGGATGGAATATCAGATGCAGATACTGGCTGGATGTTTGTCATCTTACCATTTGCTACAGAACCAGCATGGTTTAATAAGATGCTGATTTTGGATCCGCAGTCATGGATGCTTTCACATAATCTGTATAATCCAGGAATATAATTATCGTGGTCGATACGAAGCTGGTATGATCCGCTTGCTCCCTGTGGTGAATAAACACTCGCAGCTTCAATTGTGATCAGACCTGTTCCGCCCTTTGCACGCTGTTTATAATAATCAATGATTCTCTCATTTACTTCTCCGGTATGCTCAGCAAAATTTGTTCCAATGGGAGTCATGACAATTCTGTTCCTTAATGTCATAGATTTTACTGTGTACGGTTCAAATAATTTACGGAAATTCTTTGCTGCCATAATTATGATCCTCCAATTTGCTTAATAGTTTTCTAAAAATAATTATAGCAAAGTAGATATATAAATGCAATGAAGAATATGGTATACTATCCATAAATAAATTTTTATGAATTGAAAGGGAATAGATTATGAATTTGAATCATTTGTACTATTTTCGGGCATTAGCTAAGGAAGAACACTATACTAGAACTGCAGATATGCTGTCCATTACGCAGCCAAGTTTAAGTCATGCGATCTCATGTCTTGAGAGTGAATTAGGGGTAAAATTATTCGAAAAACAGGGGAGAAATGCAAAATTAACGAAATATGGAGCATTGTTTTTTTACGTTATGTGGAGCAGTCGCTGGATATGTTGGATGAAGGAAAAAAAGGGTGGTAACAGAAACATCAGGAACCAGCGGTGGATTTATTGATATGGGGTATATCTTTTACTTTGGGAAGTCATTTTATTCCAAATCTGATCAAAAGGTTATCTGGAAGAAAAAGGGAAGAATCATATTCATTTTCATTTGGACAGGGAACGACGAAAAAAATCGTGGAAGAATTAAAAGATGGGAAATATGATCTTGCATTTTCTTCTTATGTGGAAGGGAAGATGAACTTGAATTTATTCCGGTTGGTCAGGAAGAACTGGTTTTGATCACACCAAAGGACCATCCATTGGCTCAAAAAAAGAAATCGATCTTCTGGATACAATTGAATATGATTACGTATATTTTACAAAGAACAGTGGATTAAGGCCAGTGATCGACAGTTGTTTTTCAAGGATTAAAAGGCAACCAACGATTGCATATGAAGGGAAGAAGATTCTTCTGTTGCAGGGCTTGTTGCAGCAGGATTTGGAATTGCGATTGTTCCAAAGATTCCGCTTCTTGATACAATGGATGTGTGTGTTCGTCCGATCATATCACCAGAGATCGAACGATATATATATCTTGTACTAAAAAAAGAAAAATATCTGACACCGGTTGTGAAAGATTTTATTTCATTTATCACAGATCAAAGTGAATTTGCCTAAATTATAGAGGCAATGAATTGAAAAAATATAGGAATGTATGATATACTGAACAAGACCACACTTCGTTATCTGAAAAGTATGGGGACATTTAGTATAGAAAAGGAAAGAACAAGAAGATGAGTCAGTTAGAAGAGATTAGAGAGAGATTAGATCTGTGTGATAAGAAGATTGTCTCTGTATTAGAAGAGAGAATGGATATCATCAAAGAGATCATGGTCTACAAGAAAGAGAATGGATTGCCAATCCTTCAGCCAGAACAGGAAAAGAGACAGCGTAAGATGCTGCTCACACATGTGGATGAGAATACCTATAAGGATGAGATTCTTGATATATTTACTTATATTGTAGAAAACAGCAGAAGAATTCAGGCAAAGACATTATTTACACATAACATCTTATTGATCGGATTTATGGGAGCAGGTAAGAGTACTGTTTCTACATATCTAAGTAAGATCCTTGCATCTCCACAGGTAGAGATGGATGAAGAGATCGTGAAGAAAAGAAGGAATGTCTATCAATAAGATTTTTGAAGAATATGGAGAGACATATTTCAGAAACTGTGAGACAAACCTTTTGATTGAGCTTCAGAAGAAGAATAACCAGATCATCTCCTGTGGTGGTGGAGTTGCGCTTCGTGATGAGAACGTTGCTGAGATGAAGAAGAATGGAAAGGTCGTTTTATTAACAGCATCTCCAGAAGTGATCTTAGAGCGTGTCAAAGACAATGATGACAGACCATTATTACGTGGGAATAAGAATACTGAATTTATTTCTAATATGATGGAACAACGCCGTCCAAAGTACGAAGCGGCAGCAGATGTTGTAGTGAACACAGATTATAAGACTGTGGAAGAGATCGCAGAAGAGATCGTTGTGAAGTTAACAAGAGATGCAGATTAATCAGTAACATACAAGTTTTGCCCCTGTTTATGGGCAGATGGAGGATGAGCAAATGCATGGATTTACCCAGTATACACCAACAAGAATCATTTTTGGAAAAGAGACACAGAAGCAGGCAGGAGAACTTGCGAAAAGCCTGAAAGCTTCCAAAGTATTCGTTGTCTATGGTGGAGGAAGTGTTGTAAGAAGCGGATTACTTGATGAGGTAACTGCTTCATTAGAAGAAGCCGGTCTTGAATATATGACAGTTGGAGGCGTGAAGCCGAATCCAAGGCTTTCATTTGCGAGAGAAGCAGTGAAGAAATCCATTGAATTTGGAACGGACTTTGTATTGGCAGTAGGTGGAGGAAGTGTGATCGATACCTCAAAGGCTGTTGCACATGGAACAGCGAATCCGGATACAGATATCTGGGAGTTCTGGTCTAAGAAACAGACAGTGAAGAAATCTCTTCCTGTTGGAGTTGTATTAACACTTGCAGCGGCAGGAAGTGAGACAAGCGATTCAGCAGTACTTACGAATGAAGAGACGAAGATCAAGAGAGGTCTTTCCACAGATTTCAACCGCCCGGCATTTGCGATCATGAATCCTGAACTTACATATACATTACCAAAGTATCAGGTAGGATGCGGCATTGTGGATATTATGATGCATACATTGGATCGTTATTTTACACAGACAGAGAATAATGAACTGACAGACGAGATTGCAGAAGGTCTGCTTCGTACAGTAATCAGGAATGGTGCGGTTGCGATTAAGGATTCACACGATTATAATGCGATGAGTGAGATCATGTGGGCAGGAAGTCTTTCACACAACGGAATTACAGGACTTGGAGCTGAGAAAGACTTTTGCAGTGCATCAGTTAGGACATGAACTGAGTGCGAAGTTTGATATTGCACATGGGGCAAGTTTATCCGCTGTCTGGGGAGCATGGGCAACTTATGTATATGATGCAAAACCAGCCAGATTTGCGCAGTATGCAAGAAGAGTCTGGAATGTGGAAGAAGCTGACGATGTGAAGGCAGCACAGGAAGGAATCGAAAAAAACAGTTACATATTTTGCATCACTTAATATGCCGACAAGTTTTCGTGAGGCGAAAAGAAATTGGTTCAAAAACAGACGAAGAAGTGAAGCAAATGGCACATGGATGTTCCTATGAAGGAACCAGAACGATCGGTTCTTTTTAAGGTCTGTGATGAGAATGACATATACGAAATCTATAAATTAGCAAATAAATAGTTGATTCAACTATAGATTTAAGATAAAATAAAAAAAAGATATAATTTAAGGAGGACAATTATAATATGGTTACAGCAGGAGATTTTAAGAATGGATTAACAATTCAGTTCGAGAATAATATTTACCAGATCATCGAATTCCAGCATGTAAAACCTGGAAAAGGGAGCAGCGTTCGTACGTTGTAAATTAAAAAATATCAAGAACGGTGGAGTTGTTGAAAAACATTCCGTCCAACAGAGAAATTTGAAAACGCTCATATCGAACGTAAAGAAATGCAGTATCTGTACAATGATGGAGAATTATTCTACTTCATGGATAACGAAACATTTGATCAGATCGCATTAGGACCAGATGTTATCGGAGATTCTTTAAAATTCGTTAAAGAAAACGAAAACGTTACGATCGTTTCTCACGCAGGGAATGCATTCCAGGTTGAGCCACCACTCTCTGTAGAATTACTTGTTACAGAATGTGAACCAGGAGAAAAAAGGAAACACAGCACAGGGTGCTACAAAACCATGTATCGTTGAAACAGGTGCTCAGGTAATGGTACCATTATTCGTTAACGAAGGTGATACGTTAAAGATCGATACAAGAACTGGAGAATATTCTTCAAGAGTATAATCTTGTTATGAAAGATAAGAATCGTGGGAATTATATGCATCATACTGTCAGCTTTTTCCTTTTGCCCTTATGGCATTGTTTTTAAAGCTGTCAGGAGATCTTCCAGCGATCGAGAAGAGTTTTTTCCGTAATTTAGTTGCAGCGATCATTGCATTTATCATGATCATTCGCAGCAAGGAAAAGATTCAGATTCAGAAAAGAAATTTGCATTGGTTTATTCTAAGGTCCCTTTTGGGACCTTAGGTATTTCTGCAACTTTTTATGCGGTAGATCACCTGGTGCTTTCAGATGCTTCATGTCTAAATAAGTTATCGCCATTTTTGTTATTGTATTTTCTTATTTAGTACTGAAAGAGATCACACCGACACAATGCGCATGCGTGATCGCAGCTTTTTGTCGGTAGTTTATTTATTGTAAAACCAAGTTTCGCAGGCGGAATGACACCAGCAGCTGTGATCGGTTTTGCAGGTGGAATGTGTGCGGGTTTGCATATACCTGTGTGAAAAACTTGGACTTAGAGGAGAAAGGGACCAATGATCGTACTTTTCTTCTCAACATTTTCTATGTTGGCGTGTGTACCATATTTGATCGTGGATTTTCATCCGATCTCAGCAAGGCAGTTATTCTTTTTGTTATTAACAGGATTAGCTGCAGCAGGAGGACAGTTTGGAGTCACAGCGGCATATACGTATGCACCAGCAAGAGAGATTTCTGTTTATGATTACACACAGATCATGTTTTCAGGCAGTTCTTGGATTTTTCGTTCTTTGGACAGCTTCCAGATTTGTTGAGCTTTATCGGATATTGTGTGATCGTTGCAGCAGGAGTGATTATGTTTTCTTTATAACAAGAGACGTGGAGGAAATTAGATGAAATTCATATCATGGAATGTAAATGGGATCAGAGCATGTGTGAAGAAAGGATTTTTAGATTTTTTCAATGAGACAGATGCCGATATTTTCTGCATTCAGAAAGCAAGATGCAGGAAGGCCAGCTTGATCTGGATCTTCCGGGATATCCATCAGTACTGGAATTATGCAGTGAAGAAAGGATATTCAGGGACAGGTATTTTTACAAAAGAAGAACCGATCAGCGTTTCTTATGGTCTAGGGATAGAAGAACATGATCAGGAAGGACGTGTGATCACACTGGAGTTTAAAGATTATTACTTTATCACAGTGTATACACCAAATTCACAAAGTGAACTGGCAAGACTTCCTTACCGCATGCAGTGGGAAGAAGATTTTCTTGCTTATTTGAAGAAGTTAGAAGAGAAAAGCCGGTGATCTTTTGTGGAGATCTGAATGTTGCAGTCGAGGAGATAGATCTTAAGAACCCAAAGACAAATAGAAAAATGCTGGTTTCACGGATGAAGAACGTTGAAAAAATGAGAACGATCCTTAGCAATGGATTTATCGATACCTTCCGTTATTTATACCCAGACCAGACAGGGAATTTATTCCTGGTGGTCTTACCGCTTCAATGCGAGAAAGAATAACGCAGGGGTGGCGTATTGACTATTTTATTGTATCAGAGTGCTTAAAAGATCGTATCAGTGATGCAAAGATCTTAACAGATGTGATGGGATCAGATCACTGTCCGATAGAGTTGGATTTCAAATGAAAATTACCGACCGTAGATTGAAATAGATAATAAGAACAGAAAGAGGTAAAATCAGATGGTAGAATTAACAAACAAAGAGTTCTTTTCAGGATTTAGATCGAACAATTGCAGCCCAATTATTTGAACAGACAACCTATCCATGGGAGATTCTTCCTTTGATCAAAGATTTTATTTTGGAAATTGGACCAACATTGTCCAAAGATGAATATGATCAGGTGGAAGAAGATGTATGGATCGCAAAAAGTGCAACGATCGCCAAGACAGCAACGATCAATGGACCAGCGATCATTGGACCAGATACAGAAGTGCGTCCCAGGAGCATTTATCAGAGGAA
>VOFC01005300.1_pt1 | contig 34475 bp, 45 predicted proteins | sample 5384161 | NCBI WGS metagenome assembly VOFC01 (sample SAMN12384722, study PRJNA508395) | human gut metagenome | isolation source: healthy gut B | host: Homo sapiens | reverse complement strand
ACATTGGACACCAGGATATTCTGAACCAGTTTTAAAATGCACAAGGAAAAGGGAGACACCCGGCGGGGGTGCCTCCCTTTGTGCTGCCAGAGGGGATTTTGCAAATGTCCGCAGTATTTTTGCGGGGAGAAGTGTGATAGGCTGGGGGAAAGAGATTTGGAAGCTGCTGAGCAGCAGGATACTGGAAAAAAACAAAACAGAAAGGAACATCAAAATGGCAATCAAAGAGTACAGCCGTGCCAGAGACGGCGAGAAAAAGCTGAGCCCCAGCTTCCGAGTGAGGGAGTTTGCCTGCAACGCCGGCAGCGACCCCGTCATGATCGACGAGGAGCTGGTGGTGGTATTGCAGTGCATCCGGGAGCACTTTGGTAAACCGCTGCACATTACCAGCGGATACCGCACCGGCAGCTACAACGCCCGTCCGGACGTGAACGGCTCCAAAACCAGCCAGCACCTGCTGGGACGGGCCGCAGATTTCTGGGTGGAGGGTGTGACGATCGCTGCCGTGGCAGACTACGCCGAGAAGCTGCTGCCGGAGCGGGGAGGCATTGGACGCTACCCCAAGGACAAAGCCCACCCCAAGCGGAAAACGGGCTGGGTGCATGTGGATACCCGGCCGAAAAAGAGCAGATGGACATTGTAAAGGAGAAAAGAACCATGAAAAATCAGGTATGCACGATCATTGGCATTGTAGGCGGGGCCATTGCCACTGCCTTTGGCGGCTGGGACACCGCGCTGGCAGCGCTTGTGACCTTTATGGCCATTGACTACATTACCGGGCTGATGGTGGCGGGCATCTTCCACACCAGCCCCAAGACGGAGAGCGGAGCACTGGAAAGCCTGGCAGGCTGGAAAGGACTCTGCCGCAAGGGCGTGACGCTGCTGGTGGTGCTGGTGGCCTGCCAGCTGGACAAGGTGATGGGCTCCAGCTTCATCCGGGATGCGGCCATTATCGGCTTTATGGCGAACGAGGCAATCTCGATCATTGAGAATGCCGGGCTGATGGGAGTGCCCATCCCGGAGACGATCACCCAGGCGGTGGACGTGCTGCGGAAGAAAGGGAAAGAAGAGCAGAAATAAAAAGTGGCGCTGAAATGAAACAGGTGGCTGAGAGGTGGCGCAATGAATTTATATAAATAATGATAATGCGATATAAATTACAATATCGCCGCTCACTCGTAATGAGCAGGTCGTCCGTTCGAATCGGATCAGTAGCTCCAAAAAAGAAATCCCTGAAAGTTGGTTTGTGAAGCCAGTTTTCGGGGATTTTTGTTTGTGTGTCTTTCTTTTCTTGCAATCCTTGGTCAAATAAGGTACAATACAACAATAGAAAATCATTCTGTCATGGAGGAAATGGATGTTTGACCCAAAAAAGAAGCTGGGCCGGGTGCAAAGCCGGGCCGTTACACCGGTGGCGAGCCGGGCAGGGATAAAAAAACCGGGATGTGCGGTTTGCGTTCTGCTTCCCGGATACCTATGAAGTGGGCATGTCATTCCTGGGGAGAAAATCCTGTATGAGCTGCTCAACTCCCACGAAAACTGGTGGTGCGAGCGTGCTTTTTATGCCCTGGCTGGATATGAAAGCCGGAGATGGAGCAGCTGCCCCTATACCAGGTGGGTGCCATCCAGGATCGCGCCAGCATTGAGGTGCTGCGCGGCTGTGTCCGTGGCTGCCGTTTCTGCCAGGCGGGCTTTTTGTACCGCCCCATGCGCCAGCGGGATGCCAATTTGCTGAACAAGGTCGCCCAGGAGCTCTGCCCCAACACGGGCTACGAAGAGCTCAGTCTGTCCAGCTTGTCCACTTCCGACCACGGCCAGCTGGAAGAGCTGTTGGATGATTTGAACGAGTGGGCACCCAAAGAGCACGTCAGTCTTTCGCTGCCGTCTCTGCGTGTGGACAACTTCTCCGAGAGCCTCATTGAAAAGACCACCAAGGTGCGCAAGAGCGGCCTGACGTTCGCGGCGGAGGCCGGTACCCAGCGCCTGCGCAATGTCATCAACAAAAATGTTACCTGGGACGAGATCGAGAAGACCTGCCGCATTGCATTCAAGGGCGGCTATTCTTCGGTCAAACTCTACTTCATGATGGGCCTGCCTACCGAGACGCTGGAGGATATCGAGGGCATTGCCGAGACGGCCCAGAAAGTCGTAGACCTTTATTATAGTATGGACCATGCCAAGGGCCGCGGCGTTCAGGTGACCATCAGCTGCGCCTGTTTTGTGCCCAAGCCCCACACGCCGTTCCAGTTTGTGCCCATGGATACGGCGGAGACCCTGCAGGCCAAGCAGAAGCATCTGCTGGAGAGCGTGCACAGCCGGAAGATCAAGGTCAACTACCACGACAGTACCACCAGCTTCCTCGAGGGCGTGTTTGCCAAGGGTGACCGCCGTCTGGCTCCGGTCATTCTGGAAGCTTACAAGCGGGGCTGCTACTTCGACGGCTGGGAGGAGTGCTTCAAGTACGATACCTGGATGCAGGTGTTTGAAGACCTGGGCGTTGACCCGCGCTTTTACTGCCAGCGTCCCATCGGGCTGGATGAGGTGACGCCCTGGTCTCATATGGACTACGGCATTACCCATGATTTCCTGGTGCGGGAGTACAACAAGGCTCTTGCTGCCCAGACCACCAAACCATGCAACCGTGCCTGCAGCGGCTGCGGTGCCAATCATCTGTTAGGAGGTCCCTGCTTTGATTACAGTCAGAATCTCGTTTAAAAAAGAAGAATGAGGCCTCCTATATCTCGTTGCTGGACATGCAGCGGGTCATGCAGCGGGTGCTCAAGCGGAGCGGCCTGCCCGTGTGGCACACGCTGGGTTTCAACCCCCATATCTACATGACCTTTGCCTGCCCGCTGTCGCTGGGGCAGGAGAGTGAGTGCGAGTGCGTGGATGTCAAGACCGAGGCTGAGGCTCCGGATTTTGCCCAGTGGAAAGAAGCACTCAACGCGATCATGCCTGCGGGCATCGAGGTCTACAACGTAGAGCCGGTGCAGATGAAAGCGGATCTCATCGCCTATGCCTGCTATGAGATCCGCTACCCGGCGGATGCTGCTCCGGTACTGGCTCAGTACAATGCACTGGAGAGCGTGCCGGTGGAGAAAAAAGAGCAAGCGCAAGACAAAGACCGTGGAGCTGAAAGAATACGTCCCGGCACTGGAGCTGCACGAAGCAGGAGAGTGGGTGCATTTCCCCATCTGCCTGCCGGCTTCTCAGGACCTGACGCTCAACCCCTCGCTGCTGGTGGCGTTCCTGGAAGAAAAATTCGGCCTGCCCGCGGCAAACGCCAACATCCTGCGCACGAAATTCCTGACAGCGGACAAGAAAGTGTTTGCGTAAAAATTTTCTTGGATTTTTTGTTCAAATCGCTTGCTTTTACACGCGTTTTGTGCTATCCTATTAAGGCGTTAGTGTCCGCTGAAAAACCACAGCGGGGTTAATGACAAGTTATCATTAAACGGGCGGTCCTCTGACGGCGGGTTTGCCGTGTATGAACGTCTAAAAACAAATGGAGGATTTCAAAATGGACGCACTGAAGATTATCTCTGAAGGCAGCATCAAGGCTGAAAAGCCCCAGTTCAACGTCGGCGACACCGTCCGCGTTGATGTTCGCATCAAGGACGGCGACCGTGAGCGTATCCAGGCCTTTGAGGGCACTGTCATCGCAAAGAAGCACGGCGGCGTTGCTGAGACCTTCACCGTGCGCCGCGTGGCTTACGGTGTCGGCATCGAGCGTGTCTTTCCCATCAACAGCCCCTTTGTTGAGAAAGTTACCGTTGTCCGCAAGGGTAAGGTTCGCCGCGCAAAGCTGTTCTACCTGCGTGGCCGTACGGGCAAGGCTGCCAAGGTCAAGAGCGATATTTGATGATCCCCGGTTCAAAACGGGAGAAAAGGGACAACTTGTTGTCCCTTTTTTCTTTATTTACCGGTCAGCTGCACAAAACTGCAGCCGCCCGCAGATTGTGAGGTGCATTGAAAATGGACGAACAGGTGTGCCCGGCAGCTCAGCCAAAGGCCGGAAAGCCGCTCCGGGGGCAGAACCTGATGGAATGGTACGAGGCGCTGATCTCGGCCGCGCTGGTTCTGGTTTTGGTGTTTTCCTTTTTCTTCCGCATCATTCAGGTGGATGGCGAGTCCATGGTGCCCACGCTGGACAACGGGGATAAGCTCATTGTCTGGGGCGCGGGGTATGAGCCGCAGCGCGGTGATGTGGTCATCGTGGACAGCTACACCTCCTATGGCAAGCCGCTGGTCAAGCGGGTCATTGCCAAAGGCGGCGACACCATCCGCATTGATTATTCCACGGGCGAAGTCACGGTGAACGGGGAGCTTTTGCAGGAAGATTACATTGCGGAGCCCACCTACCTCGGCTATGATGTCGAGTTTCCGTATACCATCCCGGAGGGAACGGTCTTTGTGATGGGCGATAACCGCAACGCCTCGCTGGACAGCCGCTCAAGCTATGTGGGCTGCATTGACGAACGTGATATTTTGGGCAAAGTGCTGCTTTGCTTTTTGCCTTTTTCGGATTTTGGAGTGGTAAAATGAACAATCAGGAACCCCGGTTTGCAAACCAGTTGAATATCCAGTGGTTTCCGGGCCATATGACTCCGCATGATGGAACAGGAGATCCAGCATGTGGATGCCAGCCTGGTCCTGCTGGACGCCCGCATCCCGCTGTCCAGCCTCAACCCGGAGATCGAGCGGATCACGGCTCGTAAGCCGAAGCTGTATGCGCTGAACAAGGCGGACCTGGCAGACCCCGCCGTGACGGAAGAGTGGATCAAATATTTCCATGCGGCAGATGCCGGTTGCGTGGCCATCAGCGCCAAGCAGAAAGGCGGCGCAAAAGCCGTGCAGACTGCCATTGAAAAAGAGCTCTCCGGCCTGCTGGCCCGCCGCCAGAACCGCGGCATGGGTGGTGCCAAGACCCAGGTGATGCTCTGCGGCATCCCCAATGTGGGCAAATCGACTTTTATCAATACGTTTGCGGGCTCGGCCCGTGCCAAGGCGGCAGACCGTCCCGGTGTGACCAAGGGCAAGCAGTGGGTCAGTACCGAGAAATTCGACCTGCTGGACATGCCCGGCGTGCTCTGGAAAAAGTTTGATTCCAAGACCACCGCCTCCAATCTGGCATTCATCGGCTCCATCAAGGATGATATTCTGGATGTGGAAGAGTTGGCCATGAACCTGTTGGACGAAGTGCGCCGCAATTACCCGGATCTGGTGGCCCAGCGCTACAAGCTGGACGCCGAGACCCTGGCCCTGCCGCCCTATGAGCTGCTGGAGGCCATCGGCCGCAAGCGCGGTCTGCTGGTGCGGGGCGGCGAGGTGAACACCGAACGCTGCGCGATTATGCTGGTGGATGAATTCCGCGCCTGCAAGTGGGGCCGTATCTCGCTGGAGCGCCCGCCCCAGCGGGATGATCTGGCGGATTTTGCGGAGGATGACGACGAATGAAGCGCCGGACGGACGAAGAGATCTCAGCACCGCTGTATGAGTACGACGCCGCCATCCGGGCGCAGTACGGCTGTTTTGCAGGCGTCGATGAAGCCGGGCGGGGACCACTGTGCGGCCCGGTCTGTGTGGCGGCCTGCATTCTCGACCCGAAAATCCGGTGTATGGCATCAACGACTCCAAAAAGCTGACTGAGAAAAAGCGGGAAGCCCTTTTTGATGAAATCGTGGAAAAAGCTCTGGCCTACAAGATCATTTTTGTGGGGCCGGAGATCATTGACCGCGACAACATCCTCAACGCCACCATGGGTGGGATGCGGCAGGCCGTGGAGGGGCTGGACATCGTGCCAAACCTCGTTCTTGTGGACGGCAACCGCACGCCCAAAGATCTGCTCCTCCCGGCCCAGCCGGTGGTCAAGGGAGATGCCACCAGCGCCAGCATCGGCGCGGCCTCGGTTCTGGCAAAGGTCAGCCGTGACCGTTACATGCTGGAGCTGGATCAGCAGTACAGAGGTCGGCCGACGCGGGGAGGCTGTGGCTGCCCGCTTTTACCAGAAACAGGGCTGCCTGCTGGTGGCCCACAACTACAGCCTGCTGGTAGGGAGATCGACCTCATCCTGCGGGAACCAGACGGGACACTGGTTTTCTGCGAGGTAAAGACCCGCCAGCCGGATTCTCTGACCACCCCTGCTGAGGCAGTGACACCGGCAAAACAGCGGCGGATCCTCCGCACGGCCCAGCTTTATTTGCAGCACACCAACCAGAGCGACCAGCCCATGCGTTTTGATGTGGCGGAGGTCAAACCTCTTGACAGCGGGCGCTGGATGGTACATATTATAAAGGGAGCGTTCACGGCCTGATGGGCCTGCTCCGGTGGGGAAAACGGCAGGAACCGGCACTTGCCGCTGCCGTAAGATGGGGCCAAAGGATGGGCCCTCTGGTAAAAAAGGAGCGACAAATCATGCAATTTTACAGCACAAGAGATCAAAACCGCGTGGTGACCTCTTCGGAGGCGATTGCACAGGGCCTGTCCGATGAGGGCGGCCTGTTTGTCCCGGCAAGCTTTCCGCAGGTGGATGTCCAGGCACTTTGTGCGCTGGATTACCCGGAGATGGCAGCGGTCATCGTGGGGGAATACCTGACGGATTATTCCAAAGAGTTCCTGGCACAGGCAACGAAAACGACCTATGGTGCAGCGTTCGGCGGCAAGGCAGGCTATCTGGCCCCTGTGTCCGACGAGGTGTATGCGCTGGAGCTGTGGCACGGCCCTACCTGCGCGTTCAAGGATTACGCCCTGCAGCTGATGCCGAAGCTGTTGGTGGAGGCGAAGAAGAACCTTGGCCGCACCGAGAAGACCCTGATCCTGGTGGCGACCAGCGGCGATACCGGAAAGGCAGCTTTGGACGGCTACCACACATTCCCGGCGTGGAGATCGCGGTGTTCTACCCCACGGGCGGCACCAGCGAGATCCAGCGTCTGCAAATGGCAACGCAGGAGGGGCGGGAATGTCGCTGTTTACGCCGTGCGCGGCAACTTCGACGATGCCCAGACCGGCGTGAAGCGGGTCTTCGGCGACCCGGCCATTACCGCACAGCTGGCAGAGCGGAACATCCGTCTTTCCAGTGCCAACTCCATCAACTGGGGACGCCTTGTGCCGCAGATCGTCTATTATTTCGCTGCCTACGGCCAGCTGCTGAAGGCCGGGAAGATCGCTTTCGGCGACCCGGTGGATTTCTGCGTACCGACGGGCAATTTCGGCGATATTCTGGCGGGCTATTATGCAAAGCAGATGGGCCTGCCCGTGGGTCGGCTGGTCTGCGCTTCCAATGAGAACAATGTCCTGACGGATTTCCTCACCACGGGTACTTACACCGCCAAGCGGGAATTCTTCAAGACCACTTCGCCCAGCATGGACATTCTGGTCTCTTCCAACCTCGAACGCCTGCTCTATCATGTCACGGGCAGCGACGCGGAGGTGGCCGCTCTGATGAAGAGCCTGACCGAGACGGGCAGCTATACCGTCCGCCCCGAGACGCTGAAAACCATTCAGGAAAGCTTTGGCTGCGGCTGGAGCAGCGAGGAGCAGGTGGCAGGGGAGATTCGCGCCCGCTACGAGCAGAATGGCTACCTCTGCGATACCCACACGGCAGTCGCGTTCCATGTGGCAGAGCAGCAGAAGCGGGAGGGCGTGCCCATGGTGGTGCTCTCTACGGCTTCGCCGTTCAAGTTTCCGCGCAGCGTGCTGGAAGCATTGGGCCATACCGCCCCCCGCAGAACGATTTTGAGGCCATGCAGGAGCTGGAGGCTGTCACCCATCATGACGCGCCCGCAAGCCTTGCGGCCCTGCGCCAGAAAGCAGAGCGCTTCAGCACGGTCATCGACCCGGCGCGGATCGCGCAGGTGGCACTGAGCTACGAGAGCTGAGGCATCTGCAAAACCGAGAACAGGAGTAAACAAACATGGCACTTTTTGTGCTTGGCGATACCCACCTCTCCTTAGGTGCTTCCAAGCCCATGGATATTTTCCCGGGCTGGGATGGCTACCTGGAGCGGCTGGAGCGCAACTGGCGCAAACTCATCAGCCCCGAGGATACCGTGGTGCTGGCGGGGGACACCAGCTGGGCCATGCGCCTGACGGATACCCGCAAGGATTTTGCGTTTTTGCAGGAGCTGCCCGGCCAGAAGCTCATCATGAAAGGCAACCACGATTACTGGTGGACCACCGCCAACAAGATGAACGCCTACCTCAAGGCCGAGGGCTTTGATACCCTGCATATCCTGCATAACAATTCTTATCGTGTAGAGGGCTACGCCCTCTGCGGCACCCGCGGCTGGCTGTTCGATGGGGGGAGCCCCACGACGAGAAAGTCATGAACCGCGAGATCGGGCGGCTGAAAATGAGTCTGGATGCTGCGGAGCCGGGGCTGGAAAAACTGGTGTTCCTGCACTATCCGCCTGTCTACACCGGCACCAGTGCCCCGGAGATCGTAGCCACCCTCAAGGCCTACGATCCGGAAATGTTTTTACGGCCACCTGCACGGCAATGCCATCCGCTATGCGGTGCAAGGCGATGTGGACGGCATCCGCTATAAGCTCGTCAGCGCTGACGGGCTGCGGTTTTGCCCCTACCGCATCAATTAAAGGCAGCCCAAGGCAGGAATCCCTGTAAATAAGCTGTCAAAAAGAACAAAAAGTCAAAATTTGGTCTGGCAATTGTGTCCAAAGCGTGCTATAATAAGCTCTGACGCGATTGTTGCACCCAATTGAGCGCGCGCGTCCCCGCATTTCGCAAACAGCTAGGACGCGGTGCGCGGTTGCAGAGGCAGTTTTCCCGCTGCCCAACGCAATAGAATTTTTGAGTGGAGGATAAACAAAATGAAATTCATCAAGTGCGAAAAGCTCGAGAAGAGCATGGCAGAGCTGCAGTTCTCCATCGACGCTGAGGCCTTTAAGGCCGCGGTGGCCGATGTCTTCAAAAAAGAGGGCAAGAAGTATGCAGTGCCCGGCTTCCGTAAGGGCAAGGCTCCCCGCGCTCTGATCGAGAAGATGTACGGCGCTGACGTCTTTACCTATGATGCCATCAACGAGCTGTTCCCGGCTGCTTATGAGGCTGCCGTCAAGGAAGCTGGCATCGAGCCCGTTGGCCGCCCGGAGGTCACCGTGGATTCTGCAAACGAGACCGACGGCTGCACCCTGACCGTTAAGGTTGCCGTCAAGCCCGAAGTCAAGATTGGCAATTACAATGGTCTGACCGTTGAGAAGACGGTCCATACTGTTACCGACGAGGCTGTGGACGCTGAGCTGAAGCGTGTGCAGGAGCGCAATGCCCGTGAGCTGACCCGTGAGGGCGCTGCTGAGAACGGCGATATCGTGGATATCGACTTCGAGGGCTTTGTGGACGGTGTTGCTTTCGAGGGCGGCAAGGCTGAGCACTACAGCCTGACCCTGGGCAGCGGCAGCTTCATCCCCGGCTTTGAGGATCAGGTCGTCGGCCACTCCGCTGGCGAGGAGTTTGACGTCAACGTCACGTTCCCCGAGGAGTATCAGGCTGCCGAGCTGGCTGGCAAGCCTGCTGTCTTCAAGATCAAGCTGCACGAGGTCAAGTACAAGGAGCTGCCCGAGCTGGATGACGAGTTCGCGAAGGACGTTTCCGAGTATGACACGCTGGAGGCTTTCAAGGACTCCATCCGCAAGAACAACCAGGAGCAGCTCGACAAGCAGGACGATCTGGCTGTCGAGAACGCTCTGGTCGATCAGGTCATCGAGGGCATGGAGGCTGAGATCCCCCAGGCCATGTACGAGACCCGTATGGACGAGATGGTCAACGATTTCGCATTCCGCGTGGAGCAGCAGGGTCTGCGCCTCGAGGACTACCTGAAGTATATGGGTCAGAGCATGGATCAGTTCCGCGCTTCCTTTATGCCGCAGGCTGAGAAGCAGGTCAAGATCCGTCTGGCTCTGGAGGCTGTTGCTGCTGCCGAGAACATCGAGGCTTCTGAGGATGACGTCAACGCTGAGATCAAGCGCATTGCTGACCAGTACAAGATGGAAGAGGACAAGGTCCGTGAGCTGGTCAATGTCGAGGATCTGAAGAAAGATCTGGCAGTCAACAAGGCCATCGACTTCATCAAGAGCCACGCCAATGTCGTGGAGAAGGCCGCTGAGGCCGAGAAGACCGAGGCTGCTGAATAATTTATTTGGCGCACACGGTCGCATATTGCAGGGCACAGGCCCTGTAAGCAAAGGTTGTTAAAATTGACCGATACGGTGCGGAGTCCCTTTCTGGCCGTATCGGTCAATTTTGCAAATACTATAAACTTTCCATTCAGGAGGCGAACCCTATGAGTTTTGTTCCTTACGTTGTCGAGCAGTCGGCGCACGGGGAGCGTTCCTACGATATCTTCTCCCGTCTGCTGAACGACCGTATCATCGTTTTGAGCGAGGATGTCAATGATACTTCGGCCAGTCTGGTAGTGGCACAGCTGCTGTATCTGGAAGGGCAGGACCCGGATAAGGATATCAGCCTGTATATCAACAGCCCCGGCGGCTCCATCTCGGCAGGTATGGCCATCCATGATACCATGCGGTATATCAAGTGTGATGTCTCCACCATCTGCATGGGTATGGCAGCTTCCATGGGGGCATTCCTGCTGGCAAGCGGCACCAAGGGCAAGCGCTTTGCACTGCCCAACGCGGAAATCATGATCCACCAGCCCCTGATTGCAGGCGGCCAGGGCGGCGGCCTTTCCGGCCAGGCGACCGACATCAAGATCCATGCCGATCACATCGTCCGCACCCGCGAGAAGATGAACCGGATGCTCAGCGAGTACACCGGCCAGCCGCTGGAAAAGGTGCAGCTGGACACCGAGCGCGACAACTTCCTCTCCGCAGAGGAAGCCAAGGCGTACGGCCTGATCGATGAGGTCATCGCTCACCGCTGAACCCATGCGGAACGCAATACACCCAGGATAAGGAAAAACGGCTATGGCAAACAACAATTCCGGCAGAGATAAAAACGAAAAAAGATCTGGTTTGCAGTTTTTGCGGCAAGCATCAGGACGAAGTGGAGCGGATGATCATTGGCCCGGGCGTCAATATCTGCAGCGAGTGCATCGGCCTGTGTGCGGACCTGCTCTCGGACAAGCCGGATCACCAGAGCGGCAGCCGCCCGAGCCGCGGCGGTGCCACCCGGGCCCACATTCAGACCACGGACAGCCTCTCCGTCAACATCAAGACCCCGGCCGCGATCAAAGAGGGCCTGGATCAGTATGTCATCGGGCAGGACGAGGCCAAGCGTGTGCTGGCCGTCTCGGTCTACAACCATTATAAGCGCATCCTGAGCGGTAAAGGCGCGGACGTGGAGCTGCAGAAGTCCAACGTCCTGCTGCTGGGCCCCTCCGGTGTCGGCAAGACCCTGCTGGCCCAGACGCTGGCCAAGATGCTCGGTGTTCCGTTTGCGATCGCAGATGCCACCACCCTGACGGAGGCTGGCTATGTGGGAGAAGATGTGGAGAACATTCTCCTCAAGCTCATCCAGGCAGCGGACTTTGATGTGCAGAAAGCGCAGATTGGCATTATCTATATCGACGAGATCGATAAGATCACCCGCAAGAGTGAAAATCCCTCCATCACCCGCGACGTGGGCGGTGAGGGCGTGCAGCAGGCCCTGCTGAAGATTCTGGAGGGCACGGTGAGCAATGTGCCGCCCCAGGGCGGCCGCAAGCACCCTCAGCAGGAGTTTATCCAGATCGATACCACCAACATCCTTTTCATCTGCGGTGGTGCATTCGATGGCCTGGACAAGTACATCCAGCGCCGCACGGATAAGTCCGCTCTGGGCTTTGGCAGCCCCCTCAAGGATAACTCCGTAGAGGCGGAGCGTGCCCTCCTGCGCAAGGTGGAGCCCCACGATCTGGTCAAGTTCGGCCTGATCCCGGAGCTGATCGGCCGCCTGCCGGTCATCACCGTGCTGGACGATCTGGACGAGGACGCTCTGGTGCGCGTGCTCAAGGAGCCCCGCAACAGCCTGGTCAAACAGTACAAAGAGCTGCTGTCCATGGACAATGTGGAGCTGGAGATCACCGATGAGGCGCTCCACGCCATCGCCCGCAAGACCATTGAGCGCAAGACTGGTGCCCGTGGCCTGCGCAGCGTGATGGAGAGCATCCTCATGCCCATCATGTACGATGTGCCCAACGACCCCACCATCATCCGTGTCACCATCGACAAGGATACCGTGGAGGGCGGCGAGGCCCACATGGACTATGGTGCGGTGCGCAAGCGTTATAAAAACCAGGCTTCCCTGAGCTGAGGCTCGGCCCACAGCAGGGAAGTGCAAGCCCCGCTGAAAGCTTTTTGCTTTTGGCGGGGCTTTTTGCGGCATCCGACTTGTTTCTGCGGCCAAAATGTAGTAGAATATGAGAGTCTGGATTGCAGTGAAACAAAAATGCAAAAACGCCCTCTGGCAGGGGCGTATGGAAAAACGCAGCCCAGACACAGTGGGAACCAAGGAAGTACGATAAAGGAGTGTGTGCACTATGGCAAATTATTTTGAGATGAGCCGCAAAGAGCTGGCAGCTGAAAAAGCAAAGCTGGAAGAATCGTATAAAAATTTCAGGATATGGGCCTGAAGCTGAACATGGCTCGAGGCAAACCCGGCCCTCACCAGATGGATCTGGCGATGGGACTTTTGCAGATGACGGATTACACGACTGACGCTGGCACCGATGCCCGCAACTACGGCGACCTGGAGGGTCTGCATGAGGCCCGTGAGCTGTTTGCCGATGTGATGGGGGTCAAACCTGAGGAAGTGTTCGTGGGCGGAAACTCCAGCCTGCAGCTGATGTACAATCTGATCTCGATGGGGTATGCGTTCGGTTTCCCGGAGTCTCCCTGCCCCTGGTCTCAGGTGCCCAACCGCAAGTTCCTCTGCCCGGTGCCCGGCTATGACCGCCACTTTGCCATCACAGAGGAGTTTGGCTTTGAGCTGATCAGTGTCCCCATGAGCCCCACCGGCCCGGATATGGACATGATTGAGAAGCTGGTGGCCGAGGATGACACCATCAAAGGCATCTGGTGTGTGCCCCAGTACTCCAACCCCGATGGCTATACCTACAGCGACGAGACCATTGAGCGCTTTGCGTCCATGAAGACCGCCGCTCCTGACTTTAAAATTTTTTCTGGGACGAGGCTTACATCGTCCACCATCTGACCGATGAGATCATCGAGACACCGGTCCTGCTGAACCAGTGCAAGAAGTATGGCACGGAAGACCGTGTCTTCATGTTCACTTCCACCAGCAAGATCACGTTCCCGGGTGCCGGTGTTTCGGCGCTGGCCTGCAGCGAAGCCATGATGAAGTACATGTGCAAGCGCTTTGCAGTGATGATCATCAGCTACGATAAGATGAACCAGCTGCGCCACGTCCGCTTCCTGAAGAACAAGGAGGGCGTTCTGGCACACATGGCAAAGCACCGCCGCCGTCTGGTGCCCTGCTTTGATGCCGTTAAGACCGCCTTCAACGAGGAGCTCACCCCCTGCGGCGAGATTGCCCACTGGACCAACCCCAAGGGCGGCTATTTTATCAGCCTGTATGTCATGCCCGGCTGCGCCAAGCGGGTGGCTGCCCTCTGCAAGGAGGCTGGCCTGACTTTGACCGGTGCCGGCTCCGCATACCCCTACCACAAGGACCCGGACGATTCACACCTGCGCATTGCACCCACTTACCCCAGCCTGGACGAGGTGGAAACTGCATCCGACCTGCTGTGCGTCTGTGTCCGCCTGGCAGCTGCCGAAAAGCTGCTGGCTGAAAAAGAAGAAGCCTGATCGTTTCCCGTGCTGAAAATCTCCCTGCACCGCCGCAACGACGGCGCAGTGGAGATTTATTATATTTGGAGGTTTCCCGATTTTTATGAAGACAAAAGGCAAAGCATGGCAGTTGATCGTCACCGTTTTGCTGATCGCGGCGTTTGTCTATACGGCATTCTTTGGCGTCGCGGTCAAGTATGGTGATGTGACCACTCCCTACCTCAAAGGCGCAAAGGACATCCGCTTTGGTGTGGACATCAAGGGCGGTGTCAATGTGACCTTTGTCCCGTCCGATGACTATGACGCGACCGATGACCAGCTGGAAGCAGCCCAGCTCGTCATTGAAAACCGTCTGGTGGCTCTCAATGTGACCGACTATGAGCTGTATGTGGATAACAACTCTGACAGCCTCATCCTCGAGTTCCCGTGGCAGTCCGGTGAGACGGACTTCGACCCCGAGTCTGCCATTGAGGAGATCGGCACCACGGCCTACCTAACCTTCCGGGAGGGCAGCACCGCCGACGGTGACCTGATCCTGGACGGCTCCATGATTGAGAGCGCTGCCGCACAGTACGGCCCGGTAAGCGGCAGCACGTCCGAGTACTACGTGGCCCTGACCTTCACCGATGAAGGTGCCAAGGCTTTTGGAGACGCCACCACCAAGCTGTACCAGTCGGGCGGCACCATCAGCATCTGGCTGGATGACGAGAATGTGAGCACGGCCACCGTCAACGCGGCCATTACCGACGGCGCTGCCATCATCACCAGCTCGGCATCCAATCCCTTCACTCAGGAGGACGTGGTCAAGATGGCCCGTCAGATCAACTCCGGCTCGCTGCCTTTCGCTCTGACGGTGGACAGCTACTCCACCATCAGCCCCAGTCTGGGCGAGAACAGCCTCGCCGCCATGGTGCTGGCCGGCCTTATCGCGTTTGCCCTCATCGTGGTGCTGATGACGGCCCTCTACCGTCTGCCGGGCTTCCTGGCCTGCATCGCGCTGGCCGGACAGGTGGCGGCAACGCTGGCGTTCGTTTCCGGTTACTTCCCGGTGTTTGAGAGCTTTACGCTCACCCTGCCCGGTATCGCGGGCATTATCCTGGCCATCGGCATGGGCGTGGACGCCAATGTCATTACGGCAGAGCGCATCAAGGAGGAACTGCGCAGCGGCAAATCGCTGGACGGTGCCCTCAAGAGCGGTTTTGCCCGCGGTCTGACTCCCATCATTGACGGCAACGTGACCATCGTCATCGTCGCCATCGTGCTGATGGGTGCCTTTGGCCCCTCGGATGGTCTGTTTGCCAAGGCACTGCACTTTGTGTTCTTTGCCTTTGGCCCCTCTACGGCTGGCACCATCTACGCATTTGGTTACACGCTGCTCACAGGCGTTCTGCTCAACTTTGTGTTTGGCGTGTTCGCTACCCGCGTGATGATCCGTGGCGCCGCGTCCATCAAGGCGCTGCGCAACCCGTGGCTGTATGGTGCAGACAAAAAAAACGCACCGGCAGAGAAGAAGCCCATCAACTTTGTCTCCCTGCGCAAGCGCTTCCTGACCATTTCCGCCTGCCTGATGGCAGCCATCGTCCTCTGCGCCGTGGTGCTGGGCGTCCGGCTGGACACCGAGTTCACGGGCGGTGCAATGATCACCCTGAGCTACGAGGACAGCTTTGACCTCTCTGCTGTTCAGAAGACGGCTTCCGCCGCACTGGGCAGCAAGGACCTGACCCTGCAGACCGGCGAGAACGTAGCCACCGGCGACCAGACCCTGAAGATCTCCATGCCCGGCACTGAGACCGTGACCACCGACGAGGTGCAGAACCTGCTGGATTCTCTGAACGAGCAGTACCCGGACAATGCCTTTGCCCAGCTCTCTCTGAGCAACGTGAGCGCGGCAATGGGCACCAAGTTCCTCCAGAAGAGTCTGGTGGCTGTGGTGTTTGCACTGGTGTTGATCCTGCTGTACATCGCGTTCCGCTTCAAGAAGATCGGCGGTCTGACGGGTGGCATGATGGCCGTGCTGGCCCTGCTCAACGATCTGATGGTGGTGTTTGGCACCTTTGTGCTCCTGCGCACCCCGCTGGATGGCAACTTTATTGCCGCCATGCTCACCATTCTGGGCTACTCCATCAACGATACCGTTGTGGTCTATGACCGTATCCGCGAAAACCGCAGCCTGATGGGCAAGAAATCTACCTTTGAAGAGCTGGTCAACCACTCCGTCAACCAGTCGGCCCGCCGTACCGTCATCACCACGGTGACAACGGTGATGGCGCTGGGCGTTATGTGCATCATCTCCAAGCTGTATGGCCTGGACAGCATCTTCACCTTTGCATTTCCGCTGATGATGGGTATGATCAGCGGTGTGTACACCTCGCTCTGTGTTTCCACTTCCGCATGGGTCGTCTGGAGCGAGCGCAAAAAGGCGGACAAGAACTGATGGCCCACAGCCATTTCCCATTTCCGGCGAAAAAGGCCGAATTCAGGAGGAACTACTATGAAATGTCCTTATTGCGGGGATGAAGAATCCAAGGTGATCGATTCCCGCCCGACCGAAGACGGAGAGCGCATTCGCCGCCGCCGGGAATGCCTGCGCTGCCACATGCGCTTTACCACCTATGAGGTTGTGGAAACGGTGCCCCTCATCGTCATCAAAAAAAAAAGACAACTCCCGTGAGCCGTTCGACCGCCAGAAGCTGCTCAACGCCATGCTGCGGGCCTGCGCCAAGCGCCCCGTCAGTTACGAGGCGCTGGAGCGTGCTGTTAGCAGCATTGAGCAGAGCCTGATGAGCTCCTATGACCGCGAGGTGACCAGCGTCCGCATTGGAGAGCTGACGATGCAGGAACTGAAAAAGATCGACGAAGTGGCTTATGTCCGCTTTGCCTCGGTCTACCAGCAGTTTGCGGATGTCGAGAGCTTTTTCAATGAACTGAAAAAACTGATGGGCGACCGCAAGAAATAAGACGCAAAACACAGTAAAAGCCGTGTCGGTTTCCGGACAATTTGTTCCGGAGCCGGTACGGCTTTTTATTTGCCTGTTCAGATGATCCGCCGGGCCAGCCATTCCATCGTCTCCACCTGGACCTGTGCCCGGCGCAGCTCCCCAAAGGCCTCCTCGGCGGCGTTCATTTCCAGGTGGCCGTCTGCCGCGCGGAGGGAGGCTTCCAGCTCTGTAAAATCCTCGGTGCGGAGCAGGTGGTTCATGTGCATCCGCATCTGGTCACACAGGTCAGCCCCATGGGCCAATGCCTTGCGGGCGGTTATGAAATCCTCATCCCGGATGGCTTCCATGGCGGTGTCAATGTCAGAAAAAAATCTCCTCGGCAAAGTGCTGTACTTTCCAGCTGCTGTAAAAAGCTGCCACCAGCAGAACGGCCACAATGGCAATACAGGCGTAAATTCGTCTCATGACCTCACACATCCTTTTTGCGGGAGCTGCCGGAGTGGCGGCTCTCTTTTTTGAGCAGGAAATAGTCCTCCGTCTCATTGCCCACAAGCAGTAAAATTTCAGAGATCAGGACAGTGTTCGCCTCTGCGGTGCGTTCCAGCCAGGCATGATTCTTACCGCACCAGTGGAGGTTGTCTTCCAGAACCTGCCCGTCCAGGACAAAGGGGATGGTGGCGTTGGTCTGAGTGGTCTTCAGCTGCAGATCGGCCAGCCGGGCCGGTTCCCGTTCCGGCCGCAGGGCGACGGAAAGATTGCCGTTCGTCTCAATGACGGCATAGGAGACATCCCGGGGTCAAAAAATGTCCTTTCCGCGCAGGGCTTCCATCAGATCGGTCACTGTCAGCCGAAGCATCCGTAAAGCGTTCTGGTCAATTTGCCCATCCAGGATCACGGTCTTGGGCCGCCCGGACATCAGGTTGAAAAACCACTGGCTCCGGAAACTGAGCACAGACCCCAGCAGTTCCAGCGCGGCGATCAGAAAAAGCGGGATGAGGCTGGCGGTAACAGGCACTTCTTCGGATTCAATGGAGATGGAGGCCAGATTGGAGATGAGGATGGTGGAGACAAGCTCCTCCGGCTGCAGCTCTCCCAGTTGGCGCTTGCCCATCAGCCGCATGGAAAACAGCACGCAGAGATAAATTAAAATGGTGCGGAAGATCAACAGTTTCAAGGCGAGGCCCTCCATTGGCTTGGAATATCGTTGGCAGGGCGGGGCATACTGCTTGGAGAAAGGAGGGGGTATTTTGCCGCAGCTTTCACCGAAACTAACGGAGAATCTCGCCCTGCTTAACGAAATGTTTGGCAGCTCGGCGGATTTTTATTCCAAGGAGGTCGAGCTTTACCACTGCCGCGGGGCGCTGGTGCTTTTTGACGGGATGGCCAGCCTGGAATCGCTCTGGGAGCTTTTGCTGGACGCTGTCAGCCGCCGCACGCCCGCACTGGATGAAACGCCGGGCGGGAGTGCCGTCTTTGATTTACTGCTGCACCATTCCGGCCTCCCGGCGGAGAGCAGCCCCGTAGAGACACTGGACGATCTGACCAGGCGGCTGACGGCCGGGATGGCTGTTCTGCTGCTGGATGGCTGTGCACAGGGCATCGCGTTCTCGGTCCAGAGCCTCAAGTTTCGCTCGGTGGAAGAACCGGCAGGGGAGGGGAATCTCCGGGGCTCCCGGGAGGGGTTTGCGGATCTGCTGCGGGTCAACCTGAGCCTGCTGCGGCGGCTCATCCGAACCGAACAGCTGGTGCAGGAAGTAACGCAGGCGGACTGTGAGATGAAAACCGAGTACGCGCTTTGCTACTGCAAGGGGAAAAGTCAGTCCCGGAGCGCTTGCGCAGGTACGGAAGATCCTGGCACAGGCAAAGCCGGAGCTGCTGCTGGATTCCAGTTATTTTGTGCCCTGGCTCTTTCCGTGCCGCTTCCGGCTGTTTTCTCCAGTCAGCTATACCGAGCGCCCGGCGGTAGCGGCGGCAAAACTCTGCGAGGGGAAAATCATTGTTCTGGTCAACGGCAGGCCCTCTGCCATGATTTTGCCCACCCTTTTTTGCGAAAATACTTTGATTGTCTGGACGATTATGCCACTACGGCCTTTTTTTCGTCGTTCCTGCGTATTTTGAAATATGGAGCCTTTTACCTGAGCATTTTCCTGCCGGGGGCTTTCGTCTGCACCGCCGTGTATCTGCCGGAGCTGCTTCCGCCGGTACTGCTCTTTAAAATCGCGGCGGCCGAAAAAGCCACGCCGCTGCCGCTATTTGCCGAAATGGTCATGATCATCCTGATCTTAGAGATCATCCGGGAGGCCGGGCTGCGGATGCCCCAGACACTGGGGCACTCGGTCAGTCTGGTGGCGGCGCTCATTGTGGGAGACGCCGCCATTGCTGCAGGCCTGATGAGTACCCCGGTGCTGCTGGTGGCGGGCATTACGTCCGTGGCGATTTTTATTACGCCCTCTCTTTATGAGCCGGCCACGCTGCTGCGGCTTCTGGTGGTGCTAGCAGCCGGTCTTGCGGGCCCGGTGGGGCTGGTCAGTGCCGGGCTGTTTGTTCTCTTTGGGCTGACACAGGTCTCAGTGTTGGGAGTGCCGTATCTGAACGATAGCTCATTCTCGAGTGACGGGGTCATCCGGCGCAACTACCGTGTCTTATCCCGCAACCCATTTACGATCTGGCAAAGGAGGAAACCGGAATGAATCGACCTGCAGTGAACGGCGGTTTTGCTCCGCAGACTCTGTTTTTAGGACTGGCTGCTTCCAGCCTGGCGTCCAGTTTCCTCAGGGTAGAAGAACTTTCTGCCCGGAGTTTTCTCCTGTGGGGGGCTCCCGGCAGCGCTGGGGCTCTGTTTGCTTTCCGCACTGTTGGCAGCGGAGTTTCAGGCCCGGGAGCTTTTCTCTGGAAAAGGTGTCTTCTCCCGTCTGGGCTGCGGAGTGTCCGGACTCTGGTTTGCAGTGGAACTGATACGAACTGTCCGCACAGCACAGGAAGTCTGCTGGAGCCAGTTTTCTTCCATGGCGGCGCTCAGTGTTCTGCCGCTGCTGTTCTGGGCAGGCTGGGCGCTGCCGGAGGCTGTGTTTGACCGCTCCTCCCAGGTACTCTGGTGGCTGGCAGGGCTGGGGGCTCTGCTCTGTGCAGCGGGGCTTGCCGGGCAGCTGCACTGGCAGAATTTATTTCCGGCATCGTACCGTTTTACAGGGGCAGATTTTGGGCAGATACTCTACCCGGAATATTTCGCACTGGACCTTTCTTTGCCCGCAGCGGCAGTGGCGCAAGGCGGTCTGGATGCCGCTGGGCAGCTTTGGGGTGCAGGCAGCGTTCTGCTTTGGAATGGCGCTTTTATTTGGCGCACGGCAGGGGAGCGGCCTGCCCGGCTATGAGCTGCTGCGTTCCTGGACACTGGGGGCATTTTCCCGGTTCGACGCGGTTTTTCTGCTTCTCTGGCTGGCCGCAATGTTCTTCCGCATCTGTGTGCTGGCCAACATCCTCCGGCTGCTCTGGGAGAAGTTCCGCGGCCGAAGTGTCTGTGAGGTAAGCCCATGAGCCGCCGGGCCACACTGCGGCTTTTGCTGCTGGGGTTGCTGCTCTGCTGGTGCGGCGTTTTCCTGCGGAGTGAAAACACCGAAAAAAGCATTGTCCGGGCGCTGCTGCTGGAACAGACACCGGAGCAGTGGAATGTGGCACTGCTCTATCAATTCCCGGAGGCTGCGGCTGATTCCTCGGATGCGGCTGCTTCCGTGCAGCTTTGTGCCGGGACCGGCAAAACGCTGGAGCAGGCCCTCTTTGCGGCGGAGGAGCATCTGCCTCAGCGGCCCAGCTACCGCCTGTGTGAGTATCTGTTTTTGAATACCGGCAGCCTGCGGGGGAGCTTTCTGCCTGTGAGCCGCTCTTTTGTGAACGGGCGGACCTCCGGCTGGCCACCCGGGTGCTGGCGGTGACGTCCGGCTGTGAGGAGCTTCTGGCCCGGGCAGAAGAGGAAGAGCGTTTTCCGGAGCAGCTGCTCCAATGCGCCAAGGATACGGCAGAGTGTGCACCACACCTGTATGAGCGGGGGAAAGGACTGCTGCTCCCGGTGGTACAGCTGAAAGAGGGGAGTATAACGCTCCAAAAAGAAGCGCTGCTGCTGACGGAGACTGGCACCTTCAGCCTGACGGAAGAAGAAACCGAGATGGCCCGTGTGCTGCTGGAATATGGGCAGGAGCATACGTTTATAGTGGAGGAAACGCCCATTACCATCCGCCGCAGTGTGCTGGGGGTGCAGGCAGCAGGGGATGGCTTTACCGTCCAGCTGACATTCCAGAAAAAAACGGCATCTGCCACGCCTACAGAAACGCAGTGCCGGAAACTGGAAGCACTATGCGTTGAGACCGTCCAGCACTGCTGGGATGCCGGAACGGATATCCTCTCGCTGGGGAGCGTGCGCGCCCTGCGGGATGGACGAAAAAACAGCGTTTCTGACAGCAAAAAACGCCTGCCCGGCAGTGCAGGCAGACGTAATATTTCTGGGATGAATTTTAATGTGCCGTCTCAAACAGCACGGTAATGGTCGTTCCCTCGCCGATCTCGCTTTCCAGCTTGATGCGGGCGTTGTGGATCCGGGCAATGTGCTTGACGATGGCCAGCCCCAGGCCGGTGCCGCCGGTGGCTTTGCTCCGGCTCTTATCCACCCGGTAAAAGCGCTCAAACACACTGGATTGCGCTTCTTTCGGGATGCCGATGCCGTTGTCTTTCACGGTGAGGGAACAGTGGCCGTCCCGGGTACAGGCGGTAATGATCTGGACTTTGCCGCCGGGGCGGTTGTAGCGGATGGCGTTGTCGCACAGGTTCTGGCACAGCTCGTCCAGCAGGCTGCGGCTGCCCAGCACGGGAGCGCTCTCGCCCAGGTAGGTGAGGGAGATAAAGGAACGCTTGGCGTTGACTTTCTGCCGCTCCACGCACTCTCTGGCGACCTCCAGCAGATCAACCGTCTCCATCGTGAGGGGCGTACCGGCCTCACTGACATTGTCCAGATTGGACAGCTGCAAGATATCGTTGACCAGCTGGATCATCCGGGATGCTTCCACATGGATCTTCCGGGCAAAATCCGGGATGTCCTTGGGCTGTGCAATGCCTGTTTCAATGAGCTCTGCATAGCCGGAGATGCTGGTAAGCGGCGTTTTGAGCTCATGACTGACATTGGCCGTAAACTCCTGCCGCATTTTTTCATTGTTCTCCCGCAGCAGGCGGTCCGAATGGATGCTCTCTGCAAAAGGAATGAGCTCTTTGTAGGGCACATTGTCCTGGATGCGGTCAAGATCATCCGTCATCTTCAGCACCGGCTGCACAAGGCTTTTGGTCAGCAGCCCGGCCATGAGTGCAGCCGCGGCCATCATCAGCACACAGCTCAGGATGATGGCGGGGATGGCATCATCGTAGATAGACCAGGTCGTCTCAGAATCCTGAGCTACGCGCAGGATCTCGCCGCTGGGGAGCAGGAGAGCGTAGTAATAGGTCTCGTAGCCGGGGGTCTGGGAATCCCGGCGGTCCCGGCCCACACCGGTCTGCATGGCCTGCTGGATCTCGGGGCGGGTGAGATGATTTTCCAGCGGCTGTGCCGTGGCGGATTCAAACAGAACATTGCCGTCCGGGTCAATGAGCGTAATGCGCAGGCTGCTGGTGCTGTATGCACTGAGCTGCCGCGGGTCACCAGAAAGACGATACCCGGCGGATACCAGATTCGCTTCGTGCTCCATTGCCGTCCAGACCTGTGTGCGGAACGCCTTATGGAATACAAAAATACAGGTGCTGCCGTGCATAACAGGCCCACAAATCCCATCAGGAACAGCCGATAGCCGATTTTTCTTCCATACTGCGTGGTTTCATTCTTCGGGTTCCTCCTCACTGTCCGCCAGCTTGTAGCCCACCTTGCGGACAGTACAGATGTATTTGCCCGCGTCGCCCAGCTTTTTGCGCAGGGTGCGGATGTGCATGTCCACGGTGCGGCTCTCCACCGAAATGTCCGTGCCCCAGACCACCTGCAGGATGGTCTCACGGGTCACGACCAGGTTGGTGTGCTCCAGCAGAAGCCGCAGCAGGCTGTACTCCTTGTAGGTCAGGTCTACATTGACGCCGCTGACCGTCACGCTGTGGCGGGCGTTGTCCAGCAGGATCTCATGGAAGCTGTAGACGCTGGTATGAGTCTCGGGCTCCGAGCGGCGGAGGGCTGCCCGCACCCGGCTCAGGAACTCCATGATGCCAAAAGGCTTGGTGATATAATCGTCCGCACCGCAATCCAGCCCGCGCACGGTGTCCAGCTCACTGGATTTGGCCGTGACCATGATGATGGGCAGCCTCCGCAGGGGGGGGTGTTGCGCAGTTTTTTCAGGATGGAAAAGCCATCTTCGCCCGGCAGCATCACATCCAGGATCACTAGCTCCGGCTCTGTCGTGCGCATTGCCTGCCAGAACGGCTCTGACGAGGGGAAGCTGTTGACCTGATAGCCACTGGACTGCAGTGCATACTGTTCCAGCTCGCGGATGGCGGCATCGTCCTCTACAATATAGATCATCTCTGTTTTTCCTCCGTTGGGGTGGTTTCATTTTCCGGGAAAATGTAACGCTCCCGGAAGCGGTCCAGACGGCGCTGGAACACTTCGCTCTCCTTGGCAGCGTTGCCGCTGCGCAGGTCGTTGAGGTATGCGTGGGTATCAAAGCTGTCCTGCGCGACCTCGATCTGTGCCACGGCCACATTACTGCAGTGGTCGCAGACACGCTCATAGTTGGTCAGCAGATCATCCAGCACAAAACCGTATTCAATGGAGCAGCTGCCGGCCTGCAGGCGGGCAATATGGCGGGCCTTGATGGCACGCACCAGCTCATCCACCACCTGCTCCAACGGCTCGACCTTACTGGCCAGATGCAGGTCGCCCTTGCGGAAAGCTTCCGTGGTGCGGTTCAGCGTGTCCTGCACAGCGTCTTCCAGCACCTGCAGCTCTTCCTGGGCATCCTGGGAGAACTGTACGTTCTTGGTGTGCATCTCATCGGCAGATTTGAGCAGGTTGACCGAATGGTCGCTGATGCGCTCAAAATCGCTGATGGTGTGGAGCAGGGTGTTGACGCTCTGGCTGTCAGCGTGGTTCAGCTCCCGGCCGGAAAGCTTGACCAGATAAGTGCCGAGGGCGTCCTCATACTGATCCACTTTGCATTCTTCCTCTTTGACCTTTTCGGCCAGAGTGTCGTCCCATTTGTGCGTCAGGCTCATGGCCTGGAACACACCCACGCGGGCAAGCTCAGCCATCTCGGCGGTTGCGGCACGGGCACGCTCCACAGCCATGGCAGGCGTATTGAGCAGACGCTCATCCAGCAAGGCAAAGCTCTCTTTCTGAGTGTCGTCCGGGATGGTCAGGATGGCCAGCTTTTCAAGCAGACCTGCAAAGGGGAGCAGAACCACAGTGGCAGCAATGTTGAACGTGGAGTGGACCACGGCAATGCCCCAGGCCGCGATGGTGTCATTGACAAAGGTGAAGTGCAGCACGCTGTTCAAACCATAGAAAATGATCAGGAACAGCATGACGCCGATGATGTTGAAGTACAGATGGACCATAGCAGCCCGGCGGGCATTCTTGTTGGCACCCACCGAGGAGAGCAGTGCAGTGACGCAAGTACCAATATTCTGGCCCATGATGATGGGGATGGCACTGCCGTACGTGATAACGCCCGTGGCGCTCAAGGCCTGCAGGATGCCGACACTGGCACTGGAGGACTGGATGACACCGGTAACAATGGCACCCACCAGCACGCCCAGAATGGGGTTGGAGAAGCGGACAAAGAGGTTGGTGAACCAGGCTTCGTCCTGCAGGGGAGCCACCGCGTTGGACATCGTGGTCATGCCGGTCATCAGGATGGCAAAGCCGATCATGATGGTGCCAATGCCCTTGCGCTTTTCGTTTTTGCCCAGATACAGCAGGATGCCGATAAATGCCAGCACCGGACTGAACGAAGTGGGTTTGAGCATCTGGATGAGCAGGCTGTCGCCCTGCAGGCCGGAAAGGCTTAAAATCCAGCTGGTAACAGTGGTGCCCACGTTGCTGCCCATGATCACGCCAATGGCCTGGTGCAGCTCCATGATGCCGCTGTTGACAAAGCCGACCACCATAACGGTGGTGGCACTGGAAGACTGAATGATCGCGGTTACGCACAGGCCCAGGAAAAATCCCTTGACGGGATTATCGGTCAGCTTGCTCAGGATCTTCTGCAGCTGGCCGCCTGCCTGCTTCTCCAGCGCCTTGCCCATAATGTCCATGCCGAACAAGAACAGGGCCAGGCCGCCGAACAAGGAAAAGACATTGAAAATAGTCATTTCGTGTTTCCTCACTTTGATTTGACGTGTTATTTTCCTACACTATAAGTATAAAGATGAAATGTAAAATCGGAAATCAGTCAAATGTAAAACTCATGTAAAGGATACAACACATCCGTGAGGTGCCTACCTTTATTATAAAGGAATCTGCAGCGGATGCAAGCAAATGAAGCAATTCCGAAAAAGATTCTCTGGATTTTTGATGGAACGGGAAGCAGAAGAAAATTGGATGTGGTAACTCCAAGATCTACCCGCGCTTACGGGCCAGCGATGGGATCCGCACTTAGAAAGGTTGTCAGGGGTCTTTTATTTTTTATGCTGGTTTGCTATAATAGAGTGTACTAGAACTCTCGTAAGCATACGATATTATGCTTTATTATGCCTTCCCACTTATTGGACAGATGGATTGTTTCGCTTTTAGATGCACCAATGTTGTTTTTTGACAAACAAGATGGGGGGATGCGATGCCCCCATTTTGAACCAGTGCATCAGATGAAAAGAGCCTACAGGAGGAAAAACGATGGGGAACTTCACCGTTTCGCTTAAAAAGCTGACGGAGAAAGTCAGTATGGACGTGGTTTACACGCCGCAGGATCTGGAAAACATCAGTGTTGAAATTGCAGAGGTCAACCGTCCGGGCCTGTTCCTGGCGGGTTACTATGATTATTTTGATAAGCTGCGTCTGCAGATCATGGGCTTGGCGGAGATGAACTTCCTGGCGGGCCTCCCGGAGGAAAAGCGTCGGGAGCGTCTGGATCAGCTGTTCCGGCAGCAGCCGCCTGCTGTTATCGTGGGCCGCAGTGAAGAACTGGAGCCGTTTCCCGAGATGCTGGAACTGGCAAAAAAAACACGGTGTGGCGCTGCTGCGCTCCAATGAGACGACCTGCACATTGATGGGCAGCCTCATCAGTGTGCTGAATCTGGAACTTGCCCCCGCATCACCCGCCACGGTGTGCTGGTGGAAGTGTACGGCGAAGGCATTCTCATTCTGGGTGACAGCGGCATTGGAAAGAGCGAGCTGGCCATTGAGCTGGTCAAGCGCGGCCATCGTCTCGTAGCGGATGACGCCGTGGAACTGCGCAAAGTTTCCAACCGCCAGATCATGGGCACGGCACCGGAAAACATTCGCCACTTTATTGAGCTGCGCGGCATTGGCATTGTCAATGTGGCCCGTATTTTTGGTGTGGGTGCTGTTAAAGTGAGCGAGAGCCTCGACCTTGTGGTGCAGCTGGAGCCCTGGGACCCCACCAAGAACTACCAGCGTACCGGCCTCGAAAGCGAGTATTGTGATATTCTGGGTGTGAGCATTCCCAGTACCAGCATCCCGGTTTCGCCTGGCCGTAATATGGCTGTCGTGCTGGAAACGGCAGCCATCAACAACCGCCAGAAGAAGATGGGCTACAATGCCGCCAAGGAGCTGCTGATCCGTCTGGGTCTGGACGAAACGCTGGATTAACGATTTTCCCATGGAGGAGCACTATGTTTGAACCTTTGTGCGCCGCACTGGATGCGGCGGGCATTGCTTGTACCCGAAACGAGCTGTTGGCCGACCACTGTACGTTCCGTATCGGCGGTCCGGCAGACATATTTATAAAACCATGCGACGAAATCCAGCTGTGCAGGGCGGTGGCTTTTTGCAAGGAGCAGGGGCGCGCGCTATTATCTGCTGGGGAACGGCAGCAACATTCTGTTTGAGGATGCAGGCTTCCGGGGGCTGTTCTGGATCTGACGGCCATGAAAACCGGCATTGGGATGAAAGAGAACATTCCCGGCGAAGAGTCCGGTGTAGTTTATTGCAACGTGACGGTCGGGGCCGGGATGAAGCTTTCGACTCTTTGCAATTTTGCACTGAACCACAGCTGCACCGGTTTAGAGTTTGCCTACGGCATTCCCGGCACGGTGGGCGGTGCGATCTATATGAATGCAGGCGCTTACGGCGGCGAGATGAAAGATGTCCTGACGTCCGTGGAGTATTTGGCTGCGGACGGAAATATCGTCGAAGTGCCAGCCGCTGAGTTGGATTTATCGTACCGGCATAGCATTTTTGAGGAGAACGGCGGCTGCATTCTGAGCGCAACGTTCCGCCTGAAAAAAGGAGACGCTGCATCCATCAAGGCCAGGATGGACGAATTGATGCAAAAACGGATCGACAAACAGCCGTTGGACAAACCCAGCGCTGGCAGTACCTTTAAGCGGCCGGCAGGGGCTTTCGCCGCGGCCCTCATCGACCAGTGCGGTCTGCGGGGCTACCGCCACGGCGGGGCTGCCGTCAGCGAAAAGCACTGCGGTTTTGTGGTCAACTTGGGTGGCGCAACTTGTGCCGATGTACTGGCACTTTGTGATGAAGTGAGGTCCATCGTCAAAGAGAAAACAGGCTATGACCTTGAAAAAGAGATTCGGGTCGTAAGGGCATAACGGAAAGAGGAATAACTATGGATCTTCTCATCGTCAGCGGACTTTCCGGCGCGGGAAAATCGGTGGCCATGAATGCGCTGGAGGACATCGGCTTTTTCTGTATTGATAACATCCCGGCAGGGCTTTTGCCCAGTATCATGGCCTTTTCCAAAGCGGGCGATAACCAGCTCAAGCGGGTGGCCTTATCCATGGATGTCCGCGGATGCCGCAGCAAAGAGGAAATTGAGCAGGGGTTGGAGCAGCTGGATCAGCAGGGGGTCTCCTATGAGATCCTGTTTCTGGACGCGCCGGATGATGTGCTGATGCGCCGTTACAGCGAGACCCGCCGCCGCCACCCGATCAGCATTGCGGAGGGGATCTCCACCCGGGAGGCATTTGCAAAAGAACGTCAGATCTTGCAGCCGCTGAAAGAACGGGCAAACTACACCATCAACACCGCCCTGCTCTCAACGGCGCAGAACAAAGAACGCGTCTGCGACCTGTTCTTGAAGAACGGGGGAGCCAAGAGCGCCATGCGTCTGAATATCCTGTCTTTCGGCTTTAAGTTTGGCATCCCGCCGGAAGCAGACCTTGTGCTGGACGTTCGCTGCCTGCCCAATCCGTTCTATGTGCCGGAGCTCAAGCACAAGACCGGACTTGACCAGGAGGTCGTCGATTTTGTTATGGGGCATCCGGAGGCACAAGAGCTTTTGCACCGGTATGAGAATTTTCTGGATTACGCCCTGCCGCTCTATGTCAAGGAGGGCAAAAGCCAGCTGACCATCGCGGTGGGCTGCACGGGCGGCAAACACCGCTCCATTACCTTTGCCCGGAAGATCGCGGAATTTTGCGAAGAAAAAGGCTATCAGCCCAGCACCCAGCATCGGGATTCTGCCCGCTGAGCCTGTGCCCTTGTTTTAAAGAACAGAAAAGGATAAAACAATATGAGTTTTGCGTCCCGGGCGCGGGAAGAAATCGCGCGGCGCAGCCTGCAAAAGGATTGCTGTGTTCGCGCGGCGGCCTATGGCTTTGCCTGCTTTGCCAAGTATTTTGATGCAAAGGGGCTGGTGCTGCAGACCGAGCAGGCCCTGACCGCACAGGTGGCAGAGCAGTTGTTTGCTCGCTGCGGTGTTCAGGGAACCATCACCGAAAGAATCCGCCCCAGCGGGTGGTATATGAGTTTGGCATCCGTGCGCCGGAACAGGTGACGCGGATGCATGAGCTTTTTGGCACCACTGGCTCAGAAACAAGCTTGCAGATCGACCCGGAGCTGATACGCTGCCAGACCTGTGTCAGCGCATACATCGGGTCGGCTTTTTTGTGCAGTGGAACGGTGATCGATCCACAAAAAGAATATAATATTGAGTTTTTGACCAGCCGCACCAATCTGGCCAAGGATTTTGAAGCGTTGCTGGCGGAGCATGAATTTGCACCGCATCGTACTCGCCGGAACGGTGTTAACCTCATCTATGTCAAGAACAGCGCCAATGTGGAGCGCATTCTGGCCTTTATGGGGGCAGCGAATGCGGCAGCACAGATCAAAGCGCAAAAAGCGGTCAAACAGGTACGCAACCAGATCAACCGCCACACCAACTGCGATACCGCAAACCTCAGCAAGACGGCCCGTGCCAATGCACAGACGCTGAAAGCCATCCGCTTTTTGAAAGAGCAGAACGCCTTGGAAACATTGCCGGAGGTGTTGCAGGATGCTGCCGCCAAACGGCTGGCCTATCCGGATCTTTCATTGACAGCACTCTGTGCCTGCTTTGACCCGGCTGTCAGCAAATCCGGCCTTTCGCACCGGATGAAGAAACTGGAGTCGCTGGCCGATACGTTGCGTCAGCGTCTGGAACAGGAAGCCGAGGAGGTGAAAGCATGACGGAACCGGGCGAGAATAACAAACAGGGGAGAGACTTTGTCCACCTGCATATTCATACAGAATACAGTCTGCTGGATGGTGCCTGCCGCATTGACCAGCTGATGGACCGCGTAAAAAAGTGCGGCCAGACTGCCATTGCCTGCACCGACCACGGCGTTATGTACGGCTGTGTGCAGTTTTACAAGGCTGCAAAAAGGCAGGCATCAAGCCCATCATCGGCTGTGAGGTCTATGTGGCCACCCGTACCCGCTTTGATAAGGTAAATAAAATTGATGGCAACAACCATCTGATTTTGCTCTGCAAGAACGAGACTGGTTACAAAAATCTCTGCAAAATGGTGTCGGCTGCTTTTGTCGAGGGCTTCTACTCCAAGCCCCGCGTGGACAAACAGCTTTTGGAGCAGTACCACGAGGGTCTGATCTGTCTCTCTGCCTGTCTGGCAGGCGAGATCCCGCAGGCGATTCTGGCGGGCGATTATGAGCGCGCCAAATCTTCGGCTCTGTGGTATCAGGAACTGTTCGGCGTCGGTAACTATTACATCGAGTTACAGGACCACGGGCTGGAAGAGGACAACATCGTACTGCCCCAGCTCATCAAGCTGGCCCGGGAGACGGGGATTCCCATGGTGGCAACCAACGACTCCCACTATCTGCGCAAAGAGGACTCCAAGATGCAGGCCATCCTGCTTTGCATCCAAACGGGCAAGACCATGCAGGACGCCGACCGCATGGAGTTCCAGACCGATGAATTCTATGTCAAAACGACAGACGAAATGTACGATCTGTTTGCCATGGTACCGGAAGCCTGCTCGAATACGCGGATCATCGCCGATCAGTGCAATTTTGATTTTGAGTTCGGCCACACCAAGATCCCTTATTATAAGGCCCCCGGCGGCATGGACAATCAGGAGTTCTTCGAGAAGCTCTGCTGGGAAGGCCTGGAGCGCCGCTACGGCTCCGATGTCCCGCAGGCCAACAAGGACCGCCTGAGCTATGAAATTGGCGTCATCAAAACGATGGGCTATACCAATTACTACCTCATCGTCTGGGATTACGTCAACTACGCCAAGAGCCAGGGCATCCCGGTAGGCCCGGGCCGTGGTTCCGGCGCGGGCAGTATTGCCGCATACAGCGTCGGCATTACGGATATCGACCCCATCCGTTACAATCTGATCTTTGAGCGTTTCCTGAACCCGGAGCGCGTCAGTATGCCCGATTTCGATGTGGATTTCTGCTACGAGCGGCGGCAGGAAGTCATTGACTATGTCAACCGCAAGTATGGTGCCGACCACGTGGCCCAGATCGTCACGTTCGGCACGATGGCAGCCCGCAACGCCATCCGCGACGTGGGTCGTGTGCTGGGAATGCCGTATCAGAGTGTGGACGTGGTGGCAAAGCAGGTCCCGATGGAACTGAAAATGACGCTGAAACGCGCGTTGGAAGTCTCCCCGGAGCTCAAGCGGATGTACGATACAGACCCGCAGGTAACGGAGCTCATCGATACTGCCTTGAAAGTGGAGGGAATGCCCCGCCATGCCTCTACCCATGCGGCCGGTGTTGTCATCACCCCGGAGCCGACAGACTACTATCTGCCTCTGGCGACCAACGACGGCCTGCCTGTGACCCAGTTCAATATGACGGAAATTGAAGAGATGGGTCTGTTAAAGATGGACTTCCTGGGTCTGCGCACCCTGACCGTCATCCGGGATGCAGAGCTTGCTGTTCAGAAAAAGGATCCAACGTTCGCAATCGCAAAGCTGGATTATGATGACCCGGAGACCTACCAGATGCTCTCCCGGGGTGAGACGGAGGGTGTATTCCAGCTCGAATCTTCGGGCATGAAACAGGTCCTGATGGGTCTGCAACCGCAGAACCTGGAAGATGTCATCGCTCTGATCAGCCTGTATCGTCCCGGCCCCATGGATTCCATCCCGACATACCTGCGCAACCGCCATGAACCGGATAAAATCAGCTATAAAACGCCCCAGCTGGCGCATATCCTGGATGTGACCAACGGCTGCATCGTCTATCAGGAACAGGTCATGCAGATTTTCCGGGAGCTGGCTGGTTTCTCATTCGGCCAGGCAGATAATGTCCGCCGCGCCATGAGTAAAAAGAAGCACGCCGTGATGGAGGCCGAACGGGAGCATTTCGTCCATGGCTGCACCGACCGGCAACCAGTGCCCCGGCTGCGTGGCAAACGGCATCTCCGAAAAAAAGTGGCCAACGAAATTTATGATGAGATGTCCAGCTTTGCGTCCTACGCATTCAACAAGAGCCATGCGGCCTGCTATGCCTATGTGGCATTCCAGACCGCGTATCTCAAGTGCCATTATCCCAGCCTGCCAAGCTGATGGCGGAGAGCATCCTGCCCATTGAGGGCTATGACCCCAAACACCCGCAGGCCAATAAACCAAACCTTATGCGGGACGCCACGCAGCGGCTCTACATCCGCCTGCCCTCCCCGCACCTGCCCGGAGTACGCCAAGGTCATCAACCTGCTGGAAATCTTTGATGGCGACATGCCGGTCATCTTCTATCTGGAGGATACCAAGCAGAAGCTGGCCGCTCCCCGCCGCCTGTACACCTCCGGCCATCCACTCTTCTTCCAGGAGCTCAAGCGGGTGGTGGGAGCACGCAATGTTGCAACAAAATGACATCTGCGTGCACGCTTTATACACAAAACGGGATGTGCTAAGAGTTTTCAAAAAGCTGGGTTTGTGATATAATAAACGAGGCAAGCAATCGTAAGAGGAAGCATTGGGCGGCGTCCAACAGAATGGGAGACGTCGTTCGGCATGATGCGTGAAAGAAACAAATTGGAGGGAATCTCTCTATGGAAAAGCAAATCAAGACGATTGGCGTTCTGACCAGTGGCGGTGACGCTCCTGGCATGAACGCCGCGGTTCGCGCCGTGGTTCGTACCGGCCTGCACAAGGGGTTTCCGTATGATCGGCATTCAGCGTGGCTACAACGGCCTGCTGAACGGCGAGTGCTTTGAGATGACCCTGCGCAGTGTCTCGAACATCATCTCGGCAGGTGGTACCATCCTGTATACTGCCCGCTGCCTGGAGTTCAAGACCAAAGAGGGTCAGGATAAGGGCGCTGCAAAGTGCCGTGAGCTCGGCATCGATGCTCTGGTCGTCATTGGTGGTGACGGCTCTTACCGTGGTGCCCGTGAGCTGGCACACCGCGGCATCCCGATGATCGGCCTGCCCGGCACCATCGACAACGACATTGCCTGCACCGATTACACCATCGGTTACGATACGGCGCTGAATACCTGTATGGAGATGATCGACAAGCTGCGCGATACTACCCAGAGCCATGATCGCTGCAGTGTGGTCGAGGTCATGGGCCGCAACGCCGGTTACATTGCACTGAACGTCGCCATTGCTTCCGGTGCTATGGCGGTTCTGCTGCCGGAAAAAGAGTTCGATATGCAGCACGACATTCTGGATAAGATCGTGGAGACCCAGCGCACCGGTAAGCGCCACTTCATCGTCATCGTGGCAGAGGGCATTGGCCACTCGCAGGAGATCGCCAACGAGATCCAGGCCCGCACCGGTATCGACACCCGTGCTACCATTCTGGGCCACGTCCAGCGCGGCGGTTCTCCCACTCTGCGTGACCGTGTAAACGCTTCTGCGATGGGTTATCATGCAGTCTGCCTGCTGCATTTCCATCTGATATTTCATTCAGAAGAATACGAACTTGAAGAACTCCAGAGCCTTTCTGGGGTTCTTTTTTTGTTGTCTTGAAGCTGCGATTGCAAGATGGACACAAAAATCCATGCCCGATTTTGTCAAAAATAATATCGGTATATCGCTATATAATTTGAATATAACAATTTGTATTTTTCGGTTATTGATTTTAAATCAACTATCGGAGCTTGGATCCGACATCTAAAACGCGAAAAATACAGGTTGTATTGAAACGCCAATTTCACGCAATAATTGAGTAGTTTTGTCTGCAACTTCAAAAAATCGGCACCGCGATGCAGAACGTTTTTCTTCTGTCTTGGGGCTGAAAAAGAGGGCCGGTTGTGGTATAATACACTGGTAAAAGAGAGAGTATTTTCAAAGGGAGAGATGCCCTGACACGAGAGCTGCCTACCCGGAGCTGGTCACGCCCGCTTCTCTACGCAGCATGTGGTGGCACACCCAGCGGCGCTTTGCCAAGGTGGCCCATGCGGTCAAAATGGAAAAAGCCTGCTGGATGCGTTTTCCTATGACGAACTGCGCGACTTTGACCATCGCGTCCGGGAAGCCGGTGTCACCCGGAATATGTGGTCGAGATCAAATTGATGGTCTTTCCTGTGGCCTGGAATATGAAAAACGGCGAGCTGGTTCGGGCTTCTACCCGTGGCGATGGTGTTGTCGGTGAAGATGTAACGGCCAATGTCAAAGCCATCCGCCGCATCCCGAAGCATTTGAGGGAGCTCCAGAGTTTCTGGAGGTGCGTGGTGAGGTGTACATATTCTTACGAAGCATTTCAGAAGTTTCTCTGCGTAGAGCAGGGAGCTGCAGGGTGCCGCCTCGTTCAAAAACCCGCGGAACGGCAGCCGCCGGTTCTCTGCGCCAGAAAGACGCAAAGATCACCGGGAGCCGTGGCCTTCCATCTTTATCTTCAATGTTCAGCAGATTCGCGGCAAGGAGCTGACCACCCACGCCGAAAACAGTTTGGCCTCTGCATTGGCGACACCATTCAGGTGCGTAAGGCGTGAAGCCGCCCTGCGCTGTGTCAACCCGAGTGCCAAGTACAGGCGTTATGCGCAACCTCATCCATTTTGCATCCCGTGATGCATGGATATTGACGGCCTTTCGGCACGGCGGTTTGCCAGCATTGGTTGAAAAAGGTCTGGTCCACTCAGCGGCAGAATGGCCCACTCTGACGATGGAGCGGCTGCTGACTTTTACTGGAAAATTCAGGAAAGAGTGCGCCAGCTGGCAATGATGCTCTGGTAGATGTCCGTGCGATGACCCAGAGCTCGGAACTTTTTCCGCCTCGATGATTACCTCAAATTGAATGGAGCTTCATGATACAGGAGGCGGAGAACAGACACAGATCCTGGTCGAACAGCCGGTAGCAGGTGATCTCCCGCCCCGTCGGAGAATATAGGCCCGCAGTTGTCCTGATTGTTCAACAGCAGCCTGGTGCAGTCGGCATTGCCATTG
>VOFC01006463.1_pt1 | contig 34490 bp, 60 predicted proteins | sample 5384161 | NCBI WGS metagenome assembly VOFC01 (sample SAMN12384722, study PRJNA508395) | human gut metagenome | isolation source: healthy gut B | host: Homo sapiens | reverse complement strand
TTTTATTCAATTCTCTTACGGTATTCTCGACAGAGTCTACAGCAAAGGCAAGATGCCGGAGACCGTAAGCCTCTGGATAACTGAGGCGTTTTGGGCAATTTTTAATGATAAAAAGTTCTAATTCCATCCCATCGAGTTGAAGATCGATTTTGTAATCATCACGTTCCGGTCTGTAATTTTCCCGAATAATAGAAAATCCTAACAAGTCCACATAAAAATGCTTTGATTGCTCATAGTTGCTCCCAATAATGGCAATGTGATGACATAATATATGCCCCATTTGCCTTGTACTGCGCTATTGACTCATAAATATAAAACATCGTAGATAAGGCTAAAAAAATATATAATAAAAAATAATACAAATTTTTTATTATTTTAGATTCTATTGTTTTATCAAAAATACTTTTTCCATCTTTGTAATTTTCAAAACTTATAAATATCATTAATATAGAAAAAACATTGCATAATATAATTCTCCATGCCATATTATTCTGATTGGCTACTCCCATAATCATTGTTAGTATAGTCGTAGCTAAAACATTAACAAAATATAATAAAGCAACCCCTACATTTATTTTATATATTCTACTCACTTTCATATCTATAACCTCCATAATCTCTCATTAATTATTCATGCAAGGTAATAATTACTGCTTGTAAAAATCAAACTCTAACAAGCAGTAATTTTCTCACATTCTCTGTTCCATCATCAAGTGTAAATCTAAGAAGCTTCTTTGCTCTTTGGAACTGCTTCACAATTCTTCACCTTTACAACACGAAAATCTGACTTTGAAAATGTATCAAAATCAACCTGCTCTTCAAATAAAGGCTCAATTTCAATACCTGTATTATTTTCAACAACTGCTGCCACTTCTTCTGTTACTACTTCATTGTTATCCATTTCTATGTTCTCCTTCTCTTTGCTTCGTAAGTAGGTAATCATCCGTATCTGTTAGCACCCATATTTTTATCACTAACAGTATTCGGATTGAAGTGATACCGGAGTGCCCTCCAGAACTTTTTAGTGTTCTGATTCAGGGATTAAAAGTCAAGGTACGGATGATTACGTACTTCCCCCATAATAACTAATACTACACCGCTCAATATACTTGAAAGCAACATAGATATAAGCAAAGTTCCATAAATCTTGATAAATACGTAATCAATATATTTATTATCAAAATTAACACTTATTCAATAAGTACTTTTTTTATTCTAAAAAAATCTTCGTCAAAATAGCGATCTGTCCCTATTTTTTCACCGTTTTTCAGAATTCAACTTCATATACCGTTCCTTTTGTCGTTGCCCTTTCCTTTGATACACGAACATCTTGAATATAACTTAAATTTATTATTTGTCTATCTGATAATACAAATTCATCATTGAATCCTGTTGTTATATCTAAAAAAGGTTCTAACACTAATAACACCACAATTGGAACCATCCATATCCAATATACATCATATAACGTATATCTTTGAGCAATAACCAACCCATAAAAATATATTTATACAACATCCTATAGTTACTAATATGCTGGTAGGAAAAAGCATCTTAACTTTATTTAAATAAATTTCAGTATTTTTTCCCATTTCAAATCCTTTGGAAAAATACTTCATCTTTATTTTATATCTTATATAAAATTCACAAATACCTATTATATAAATAAGAACAAGTCCTACCATAGCGAAGACATCACTTTTTTGAATTTTTTTTTTCTGAAATAGTAAACAATAAAAACTGCTAAGAATTCAAGTAAAAATACAACTAAACCAAGCCATCTTGGATATATCTTTGTAGCACCATTCTTGATATTTGATCTTTTGAAATATGTAAAAATATCCATTAATTCTCCCTATAAGTTGGGTTATAGATTTATTAAATACTATAACCCATTAATTGAAACAACTATAAATTAAACACACTTGTAATTAATCTGTGCAAAGAAATACTGCAACAGTAAATGCAGCAACTGGTGCCCAAGAAACCATAACTATTCCTACGCGCGCTCATAGGATTTATTTATATAAACCGGTAATCCCGAATATACCTTATTTATTTTACTAATCTACTAACTTTATCTTACTCAGGACAAAATGCAGCACACTGTCATCATCCACAACAATTTTTGCCTGTGCAGCCATTCCACTTTTCAGATTTCCTTTTTCTCCATCCTTATTTTTTATCTCCATATTTTTTACATTCTACTTTTACAACGTAATATGCGTTCCCAGTATTCTGGTCTACAGTCACATCTTTTGCAATTTCTTTTACTGTTCCTGTAAAATATCCATATTCACTCGACGGATATGAAGCCATCTCAAATTTTACTTCCTGATCAGGTTTTATTTTTTGCTATGTCGGAATTTTGCACATACACCTGTGCATAATAACCGGACTGCTCCTTTGGATATATCTGCCCTATAGTATCGCCTTCCTGTATATATGTTCCATTTGCTATCTCCTGACTTGTATAAAAAATATCCTGATGTCCCCGCTTTTATACTACAGTTACTATTTTTAATATCATAATCTTTAAGGTATGCCTCATACTCCTGCCTCTTATCTTCATAAGTAAGGATCTCCGTTGATACATTTCCCTTTTCTGTAAGGATCTTTATATCAGTCTCATCATTATCATTCGACTTTTCTGACTGTTTTTTTCTGCAATTCCACAGAAGACAGATTTGACCTAAGATTTTCTATCTGTTCATTTGCAGTTTCTATCTGCTGTTCTATTGTAGAAATCTCATTAGACTCAAGATTTGACAATGCCTGATCTTTTTCTGTATCTATCTCTGCCAGCTGGGAGGAATCCATTGTAGTTTCATCTTTTTATTGTCATATTGAAGCGCTGTATAGTCATATGATGAAATATAACTGTTTACCATTGAATAATAATATGTATCACTTTCATCAAATGTATTGTTTCTAGATATGATACATTGCTTTACATCATTAAGTTTATCAATTTTTTCATTGTACTTATCAATAGAATCATTTATATCTGTAATATTTTCATCATATACCTCTCCTGTATTATTTTTTTCCTTTTCGGCATCAATAGAGGTATTTAGCAGTTCTTTTCTGTCTCTAAATTCTGAATAATATTCATTATCAGACAATGCATCGAACTCAGAACTATCACCATCAAGGCTTTTCTGATATGCATTTAGTATATCAAGACGCTGCTGCACGCTATCCAGTTTATCCTTATAATCTTCGATAGTACTTCCAAGATTTTCAATATCTACCTCATACAGTTCGTCTCCCTCATTCACATACTGTCCGTCCTTTACCGACATTTTAGTTATCTTGCCTGTAACTGCACAGCTTACTGCCGTGCTGTCATCGTCACCTCTAAAGACACTATCAGCTTTTACAACTATATCCATCCTAAAAAATACATCCATAACAGTGCGATTATCAGAATCGCACATATAATATATATAGTATATGAAATAAATTTATTTGGTTTTGAATCATATACTTCTGTACTGTCGCTTATATCTTTTAAATCCACAATTATAGGTTTCATAATTTTCCTCTTTTCATAATCGAAGTTATGCGGTTGCTTTAACATCCACAGTATCAAGCGACTGCTGTTTTACAAGCTGTGCATATTTGCCGCCCTTTTCTACCAGCTCTGTATGATTGCCACTTTCTATTATCCTTCCCTTTTCCAGTACATAAATCCTGTCACAATTCTTTATTGTACTAAGTCGGTGCGCTATAAAAATTGTTGTAACATCTTTTGAAAATTCATTTATAGTTCTATCAAGTGCTCTTTCTGTAATAGCATCCAGATTGCTCGTAGCCTCGTCCAGAATCAGTATATCCGGTTTCTTTAACATTGCCCTTGCAATAGCAAGTCTCTGTCTCTGTCCGCCCGACAGATTGGCGCCGTTTTCCTCAAGTCTTGTTTTCATATCTCAGCGGAAGATTATTGATAAATTCATGTGCCTGCGCCTTTTTTGATGCCTCGATGATGTCATCCATAGTTGCTTCATCCAGTCCCAATGTCAGATTTTCAAAAATCGTACCGCTAAAGAGAAATGTTTCCTGTGGGATATATGCTATTTTTTCTCTGAGCGTTTCTATCTGTATATCATCAATATTGTTATCATTTATCAGTATGTTTCCGGATTCAACCTGATAGAGGTGTAAGAGGAGCTTTGATAATGTTGTTTTTCCTGAACCGCTTTCTCCAACAAAAGCAATTTTTTCGCCCTTTTTTATTGTAAAATCTATATCCTCAGTACCCTTTGCCTTGTTCCGTATCTGAAATTCACGTGTTCGAATTTTATATCCCCGGCAAGACTTTCGGGTGCCATTTTTCTTTGTTCATTTTCCTGCTTTTCAGCTTCAAGATCGAGTATTTCACCCAGTCTGTCTGCCGCTACGACCGCAGTCTGCATCTGCGGCTGCAGATCCACCAGATTTTTTACAGGATCAAGGAAATATGCCAGCAGTGAATTAAATGTGATAAGTGCACCTATTGTCATGTCTCCGTTTATAACACTGACACCGCCGGCCCACAAGATGACTACACCACCTATGAGTTCTACGAAAGTTTTCAGTGACACTTGTATATTGTTAGCCCATGTGAGATTGAATACACTTCTTAACAGTTTTACAAATTTTACTTCGGTTTCCCTGTTTACCTTTTCTCCGCATTATAAGCCTTTACAGTCTGTATTCCATTAAGAGACTCGACCATATAAGACGTAAGCTGGGCATTATCTTCCATTTCTTTCGATTAAGTTTTTCATACCATTTATTAAATCCAAGTACGATTACTGCGTACAGTACGATCATTATGATCGTGATAAAAAATAATTTTGAATTCTGTATGTATAAAATAATTGCTCCGGCAACAGCCATAAGTGTATCTATCATTATGGTAAGTGTTGCTCCCGATATGGCATCCCTTACCTTTCCTGCATCATTAAATCGTGAAATTATCTCTCCGACCTTCCTTGTTCCGAAAAAGTTCATCGGAAGTTCCATTACATGCCTGTAATATCCCAATAATAACGCAATATCCAGTTTCTGACTAAGATACAAAAGTAAATGTGACCTGAATGCATTAAGGATTACCCTGAAAAGATTTAGCAATATCACTCCTATTGATAAAGTCATGAGTGTTTTCTTTAATCCATCCGGAAGAACACTGTCTATTAACATCTGAAAATAGAATGCTGCCAATATTCCAAGCACGGTATATATAAGAGATGCTAAAAAGATCTGAAATATAAGTTTCTTCTGTGGCATGAGCAGATGAAAAAATCTGGAGAAAATTCCTTTTGTCTCATCCTTTTTCTCAAATGTCTCATTCTTAACAAGAAGGATAAGGATACCGCTCCACTGATATTTCGGTGGTTTTCCATCTTCATGTACATCCCCGAAAAACTCTTCTGGTGTCAGTTTTACTATTCCTTCTCCCGGATCTGCAATCACAACCGTCTTTTTCGTTATTTTATGAATAACAACATAATGCAGTAATGCTCCATCTACGATAACATGTGCTATACATGGTAATGGAAACTCCGAGAAAAAATGCTTCTTTATCTCCCTTTACTCCTTTGGCGCTAAATCCAAGCTGCTCGGCAGCTTTTATAACACCGTATGCATTTGTTCCCTGCTTATCCGTACCGGCAACTTCACGTATTTTGCTGATACCTATTTTATATCCATTCTGTCTGCAGATTGTTGCAAGACATGCCGCTCCACAGTCGGTTATATCATGTTGTTTTATACAGTAATATTTCATCTTTCAAATCTCTTTCCAGTTTTTAATAGAAATGCCGGTATTAATATTCCTAAAACCATTCTGTTTACGAATGGTAGCAAGACAGGCTGCACCACAGTCGGTGATGTCGTGTTGTTTTACACATACGTAATTCATATATGTCCTCACTATTATTTATCTTCCTTATTATTAGTGCCCAAAATCAATCCGATTGCCATCCCAACACATCCACATAATGGCAATGCCATTATCCCCAATTCTATCGAACACATTGAGCCAATTGTAAGACCCAAAAAGCTAACCCAAATAACATCTTCACACTACGTTTCATATCATCAGTCTCCTCTTTCATTTCTAAATACATATTTAGAGAATGATAGCAATATGCCATAGTTGACATATCACTATCATTCCTATTCCAAAGAACTTATTTATATTTACGATTTTTTCTGTTAGCACCTACTGACGCGCCAATTGCCATTGCAGCCAAAAAAAGCAGTAAGTAACAAACCATCATCTATTCCGCATACTCCACCATCAATATCTAAAAGTTCGTTTTCACTTAACATATTAAATTTTTTCCATTTTTTATCTCCTTTTATCCACCAAAATATCCGAAAACATAACCAGCTGCTAAACCACCCGCTATCACAATAGTGTAAATAAGAAATGGGGCAACTCCACCGTCAATATTGATGCATTCATCCTGTGACATTTCACAGAATCCATTGTTTAAAGTCATTTCCATTGCTTTAAATCTCCTTTTCTTTAATAAATTTTGTTTACACCTATTAAGAAAAGTGATATACCTTACTCGAGTACTTTTCTTAAAAGTGCTTGTGCTTTTTGGACTCTGATGGTTGCGCAAATTTATCAGAGTCCTCTTTTTATATAAAACAGTCTACTTAAAGCAAAACTATTTTATAACGTAACTTATAAGATGTTTGGGCTGATTCCCACATATACATCTATCTCTGTGTTTTCCGGATTCAACATGTCCGTTTTCTTCGTAACATTATAGCCTACTGTTATAGGCTGTAATCTACGCTCCATTATGTATTGATTCAACTGGTTGCACGCATCCTGCACTCCCATTGGATGACCTATATATGATGCAACAACAGCATTTACTATCTTAATCTGGTTCTTGAAATCAAATTTATCCATTGATTCAATGCTCTTATCTATAGGCATAAGCAATTCAATATCAATCTCATCACCTTCAAGTTCGTAAGTAGCAGTTATAGGATTTCCTACACGTTTTGCACCTGCACTCTGAATATAGCTTTCCATTTCTTTCCCTATATTCTCCAGTTCTGTCTGTTTTAATTTTCCTCTGTAACTAAGAAGATTAGTTACATTCAATTCCTGATTTTCTTTAATTTCTAACATTTTACTCCTTTGGCGCTAAATCCAAGCTGCTCGGCAGCTTTTATAACACCGTATGCATTTGTTCCCTGCTTGTCCGTACCGGCAACTTCACGAATTTTGCTGATACCTATTTTATATCCGTTCTGTCTGCAGATTGTTGCAAGACATGCCGCCCACAGTCAGTTATATCGTGCTGTTTTATACAATAGTATTTCATCCTTTTATTGTTCCTCTGTTTCTGCTTTTTTCGTAACTAATACCAATAGTAACTTTTCTAGAATGACTGCAGTTCATACATATTTAACTGCAGTCAAATATGATATTTTACACAAGTAAAATGATATGTTTTGAATTCATAACGTTAGCCTAAATTTTGGCTAAATATATTATCATACTTTTTTTTTTTCTTCACACTAATCCAAAAAAAAGTAATGTACTCAGCCTATGTACTTTTCTTAAAAGTGCTTACTTGTTTGGAGCTCTAATGGTTTTCGCAAATTATATCAGAGTTCCATTTATATAAAACAGACTGTCTTAGACATATCCGATTTCTATCTGATTTAATTTTAATATGCTATTGCACCCACACAACTAATAATCCAATAAATCATAAACATAATAAAACCAATTCCACAAAATTCCTTTTTTTGAAGTTGAATTTATTAACATTGGCTTCATCTTTAATAATAAACACTGTTTTGGCTTTAAGTATCACTATTATGGCAGCACTTATTACGAATATAATTTCTGTTAAAATTGTATATCTCCCGCTCGGTATATAACCCGATATTATCGCTCAAATAAATTAAATGCCATATGTAGATAAATCGCATACCTTACTTTACCTGTAATAAGTACAATATTCGCACACTATTCCCAAAAAAATGGTATATAAAAACTGTTCCAGATTTGCATGAAACATACCAAAAAAAGCATACTGCTTATTAAAATTGCTGAAACCTTGCCATATGGAAGTAATTCTTCCAACAGCACCTTTCTGAATAATAGTTCTTCAAATACAGGCGAGATAATTACAACACATAAAAGGAGTATCCATGACGGTACATTTCCTATATAATTTTCAACAACACCCACATTTTCTGTATGAAACAGATATCGCTTAATAAACTCAAGTATAATATCCGTAATTCCTGACAATATTGTTGTGCTGCCCAATAAAACGAGCAAATATCCGATGCCTTCCCAAACCGAAATTTTTTATTTAACGATATTTCATTTATATCGATTTTCTCGAATTCTTTAGTAAAAAGACTAAAAAAAAAAAAATATCCCACGCTGGCGATGCTACCACAGATAACCTTAATTGATTGCACATCCAGTGGTAAATTTAAAGTTCCCATAATAACTAATACTACACCGCTCAATATGCTTGACAACAACATAGATATAAGCAAAGCTCCACTTATTCGACTAATTTTTTTTCATTCTTAGATTATTTCCTTTTCATAAGGTAACCTAAAATAAATACTATTTTAGGTTACCTTCCATAATATTATCCGTATATATGTGATACACCCTCACAATAATAATGAAGAATTCGTCCTACATAATATCCCATTAAATGGAACACATTTTTTCCCACCATCAATATTCAACATATCGTTTTTGTCAGTTCACAAAACATATTCAATATCCTCCCTACTATTTACATTTTCTGCACGGTTTTTTAAAACCATCAGCTACTCCACATATGAAGTCATACGCTGGCTGAAGCAACCCGATCCAGCCTAACCCTTTTCCACCATCTGTTGTCATAGTCTCATTCACTGTCATTTCAGTAAAACGATTGTTTACTTCAAGATTCATATTTCCATCTCTCTTTCTTATATTATTATTTCTCTTATGCGCATTGTTGAGAATATATATAAAGCAATTTCTTGCCTCATACCATATTTAATTGTTTTGTCGTACAGCAGTACTACATATTCTATACCAACTGTGTTTTATAAATCCAATTTTTCATTTTACCAATCAGATACTTTATGGGATTAACTAATGGTCCTGTTACGCATCCTCCATTAACCTGCATAAGCATGGTGTTATTCATTGTTACCAATCTTTCTGTTGTTTTCATCATCTATTCTCCTCCCGAATTCATCTGAAATTTTTGCCTATAAATTTTTCAATTGCATGGCATAAATCCCAAGCAGAAAGTAACATTCCGCCTCCATCATGTTTCATCAATTCTCTTTCGTCTAATTCAACAAACATCGCTTTTCTCCTTTCGAGATTAAACATATCATCATGCATTTACCATTTCAATGCTTTAGTGCTATTTGGTAAGATTTCGGTGCTATTTGGCAACAAATTATAAAAATCACTTTAATCTCTGATTTAATTTCTTTATAATAAACATATAATATTGTGGAGGCTACAAGTATGTATTCAATTTATAAACTATATTTTTCTTTAATTAACAACCTTATAATCATACTGTTTTTATTTCGCTTTTCAGAAAATAATATGCATACTGTCCTTTCCATTAGAAGAAAAATTGTTGTCTTTACACTTGCTTCACTATATTCTATTATCCCATTATCAAGATTTGACTTAATTATTTCTAATATCTTTTTCTTTTTTTGACTCTTTATTACCTGTCAAATTTTAACCTTAAACAAAGCATTGTAATTCTCATAAAATTTGAAATATTACTCCATATAGCCTCTGCTATAATATGTTTTTTACATAGTCTGCTATTTTCTGATGCTCAATTGTTATATGACAATGCGATCTATCAGGATTACAAATCCATTCTTGTTGAAATAATAACTTATGTTATTTATTGTTTATATTGCAATCTTTTCAAATCAAATACTATCAAGAACATCTATTTGTTACTCTTTAATATTACTATTTTAAGTATTTGTTTATTGTTAAGTTATATAACCTTGTTCATCTGCTATTCACTTCCGGAATCTTATGTGCTTTCAGCTATTTTTGCTACTATTTTTGTACTTATTATCATTTGCATTTCACTATATGATAAGTTTCTGGCAGTCATTGAAGAAAACACTAATTACCGGATCAAACTGGAACTTGACAAAATGGAAAAGGAATATTCGGCGCAGATTGATGATAAGTTAAAACAGCTTCATTCTTTAAGACACGATATGAAAAACCATTTAATTATACTCTATGGATATGCAGCAAAAAACGAGACAGATCACATATGCGCCTATATATTAATCGTATTGCAGATGATCTTTCTCTGACAAATACTGTAGATTCAGGCTCTCATATCGTCTCTGCTCTCATAGCTGAAAAAGAGAAAATCGCAAAGTCACAAAATATCAGATGTGATATTAATATAAGTACACCCGATATTAATATTGATGATTTTTCAATTACGACTATAATAGGAAATCTGTTTGATAATGCGATAAAAGCCGCCTCAGAGTGCGGGCATGGCTGGATCAGATTTGCCCTTACACAGACCGGATCTTATATGAATATAGTTATTGAAAATTCCTACTCTGGAAATATTGTAGAATCCAATGGCGAATTTACATCTACCAAAAGCGACAAACTCTTACCTCATGGAATAGGCATAAAAAATGTCCGTAAAGTCGTTTCAGACCTTAACGGACAAATTGATTTTTCTTATACTGACGGATATTTTAGCGTAAAAGCAGAGATCCCTAATTATAAGTAAATGCAACACAGGTATTCTCATGGAGTCTCGAATAAATTTTTTTCAGGGCTCATAGCACACCTGTTCTCCATCAACTTTGTAAAATATACACTTTTTCCCTCTTTTTTTGTATAGTTTTAACCCTGCATAAATCAATAACAACATTATGCGGCGCACTTTCTATCTCCATATACCTGTTTTCAGCCTCTATTGGGCTTCTTTTTCTGCATATTTCATATTCAATTTCTTCTAAAATACATTTAAACTCCCTGTATTTGTAGGGTTTATAAAAGTTCCAGACCTTTGCTTTATAAAAACGGCCAAGATAGCAGTCCTCATCGCCCATTATAAAGCATATTTGCACATCTTTGTCTATATTTTGCATCCAGTCTATAACATCCATACGCCACATTCCCGGAAATTCGGCATTTAATATCAATATATCTAATTGTTTTCCTCCACTCAGATCATTTTTCAGATTATCTGCATTGTCATATGTTATTACATTGATATCAATATCCTCTTCATTTCCAAAAACATTTACCATCTGTTTAAACATGATAGTATTTTCTTCTCTTTTGTCACATATTGCTATATTTCTATGCTCCAATTTTATTTTTCCAGCTCCTTCTGATCTTTATATGCTCTCCTGATCTTGTCCAGATGAAGTTCCTTTATCTGATCATGGTATCTCCTGCTCAAAGGAACTTCCATCCCTCTGCCAAAGCATACCACATCTTTTTTTACTTCTTTAATATGATTAAAATTGGCTATATAACCCTGATGTGTATACATAAACATATCATGATCCAGTTTCTCATATATCTTTTTTAGCGGCTCATAGCAGCTGATTTCTTCATCCCTTTTATGAAATACACACTGATTTCTGCGTTTTTCTATATATATTACATTTTGAAGGTCTATGAGAACATCTTCATATCCTGATTTAATTTTTTTAAATATCTCTTTTCAGCTTTTTGTGCATTTTTACGATAATCAATCTGAATCCTTGCTTTTTCGATAATGTGCTTTACCTGTGTATATTTTATCGGTTTCATGACATAATCAAGTGCAACCAGTCTGAATGCCTGTATCGCAAATGCATCGTAGCTCGTCACGAAAGAGATGCACACCCATGGATCGATCTTTCTTAATGCATCAGCCATCTCAATTCCTGTCATACCGGGCATTTCCACATCAAGGAACAATAAATCATATTCCTTACTTTTAGAAAGTATATTATTCATGAGTTCTTTTGCATTGCCATACAGATCTATACTTACATTAACATCCATCTCATTTCCATATACACTTACCATATCATCAAGCTGACTTCTGTAAAATTCCTCATCATCGCATATTGCTACTTTTATATCTTCGCTTTGCATATATTGCATTCCTTTTAATGGTATTCTAAAAACTGATTTGTTGATTTTTAAACCACTTATTCCATGGATCATTATGATTATTTGTGGCTAAATTACCCCAGACACCCTCAACAGCTCCTAAAACATATATTATTAAAAAAAATATTTTCTTTATATACTTTAGCATAAAACGCTTTACCTCCTGCTATGCAATATAACTACATTTACCATTCTGCTTAATCATTATCATATCCTAAAAAAATATATATTCAATAAAGATGTGCTATTTGGTAACATTTCGGTGCTATTTGGTAATGTTATTCCCCTATAACCACTTTACAGTCCTTCTTGAAGCATGCTATTCCATACTTGATATAATTTCGCACGCCATCCTGCCTGAGTTTATCCACATATTCTTTTTCTTCTATCTGCTCCAAAGCCCTGCTGCAGGCGGCATCCATATCACCATCCTCGGCATATTTAAGTTCTATTACGATTCCTGTCCGGTTATCCGGCACTTCGACCAGAATATCGCTGTAGCCTGTTCCGGATTCTGCATTTGACTTTATAAGCCAGCTTGCCTTATAGCCCAAAAAGTCCGAGCAGAATACCATGATAGAAGTTTTCTTTTTAGCTTTTGCCGTGGCGGTATCCCTTATACTGATCGTGTTCCATAGATAATCGCCAAAGATCTGCTCTATTTTTCGCGGATCTTTATCTACACATGCATTGCAAAATTCTTCTAGGGTTTTTCTGTCATTCCTTGTTACGTCGCTAAACCATTCCCTGATCTTCCGGATAAAAAAGATTTCTGACTTCTTTGTTTGGGATTGCCAGACGATATCTGCCACTTTCTGTGCAGCCCTTATTGGTCAGGTATCCTGTGGTAAAAAGTACACTCCACAGATTTTCTATGCTTTTATCGATCTCATCATATGTAAGTTCCTGTGATATATCTTTTTCTATATCCTCCCCGGCGATAAGACGCTCTATCTCATTTTTTGTCCTGATATCCGCCTTATCTATAAATCTGCGAACCATGGCGTTTCCACTTGAGTTTGACCAGAAATCCTCCGGCAAAGCGACAGGGTCAGCACACAGATTTTGCAATACCGTATGACATCCCACGGGCAGTATATATCGGTGTTCCTGAAATGATAACCATCATACCACTCTTTTACATCCGGATAGTGATCTGATAAATCATAATCTTCAAGTATCTGTTTAACCTCCCCATCTGTAAATCCGAAGGCTTCATCATACTGCGTATTTAAAATGGATAACACCTCAAAGTTATTTAATCCTGTAAAAATACTTTCTTTTGAAATCCTCAGACATCCTGTCAAAACTGCAAACTGCAAACTGTCATTAGTCTTTAAAGCCATCCCAAAAATACCTCTGATAAGTGAAACCATCTCTTTATAATAGCCATTTTGAAATGCCTTATCCAGTGGAACATCATATTCATCTATTAAAATAACTGTTTTTTGTCCGTAATGTTTATATAATAAATGTGATAACATCTGGATACCGGATATCAAAATATCATCATCCATAGTATATTTACCGTTATCTAAGGCAATAAGTGCCTTGTACTGAGCTTTTCGTTCTCAGACAGTTTATCACTTTCTGCTAAAAATTCGTATCGCTGGGCTTCTCTTCCTATCATCTCAATAATACGATATCTTGCATTTTCAAACTTTAGTCCTTCTACACTCTTTAACGAAAAAAATATGACCGGATATTTTCCCATATGTTCTTCACACAATTCTTTATTCTTAGATATATACAGACCGTCAAACAGGGATTTATCTGTGCCAAGTTCAAAAAATGAGCGCAGCATACTCATGTTGAGAGTCTTGCCAAACCTGCGCGGGCGCGTAAAAAGACTTACTTCACTCCAGTTTTGCATAATCTGCTCTATAAGTCTGGTCTTATCTATATAATAAAATCCATATTTTCGAATTTTTTCAAAACTATCAATTCCTACAGGTATTTTTTTTAGTAGCTGCCATATAATCCTCCCAAAAATAAAATCCGCTGTACTATAGCTATAGTATAGCGGATTGTGCTTTGAATTACAATTTATTATCTGCTTTGTATCCAGTGTCCCACGTTCGTAAGGCACATAAGAAATGTGACGAGAAATGCTCCCGGTATTATTATTATCCACCACGCATCTGTCATCAGTGCATTTTGTGCAGTGAGAGCACGCTTCCCCACGAGATCACCTCAACCGGAAGTCCGATCCCCATGAAACTTAAAGTTGATTCGGCAACAATCGCCGCTCTTACATTCATGACCACCATAAACATAATCGATGGTATAAAGTTCGGCACAAGATGCCTGCGGAGTATGTACCCAAAACCGCCTCCCATACATTTTGCGGCGATGACATATTCGCTGTTTTTTAGTTTTTTTACTTCTGTGCGGACGATCTTTGCGATACTGCACCAGCTTGTAAGCCCGATAACTACCGAGATAGATGCGACGGTCGCATCTCCCATCACCGCCTGTAAAAAACTACGAGGAGCAGTGTTGGAATCGACAAAAGTATCTCCACAAATCTCATCATACACGTATCTGCTATATCCCCTGCCATCGCACTTAACGATCCATATATGACCGCTATCACTGTGGATATTATAGTAGAGATTATCCCTATCGATATAGACACTCTTCCGCCATACCATATGCAGGAAAAATATATCCCGCCCCATAGTGTCGGTTCCGAATAAAAAATTCATTTCCGGGAGCCTTTGTATAGTTTGCCAGATCCATATATCCAGGCTCTCTTGTCGTGACAAGGTCTGCAAATAAGCAGCCTGAAATTATTAATGCCAGAACCGCCACTGATACCACCGGAAACCCATTTTTATTATATATTGTCCTTTTATCATATTTTATTTCTTTATTATTTTTTATTCTTTTTTCCTATTTCATGTATTTTCATATGTGCACCCTTGATCTATCTGCTCGCTTATGATCTGTCCCAGCATATTGCTGAATATAACTATGATTCCTGTAAGAAGGCACATTACCATAAGCATATTGTAATCAGCATATCTGGCACTTTCATACGAAAGTGTTCCAAGTCCGGGATAAGAAAATACCATTTCCACTATGTATGTCCCGCCAAGTATATGCGGCACTGACACCGCCATCATGCTTATATATTCCGGAAGTATGTTTCTAAGGCAGTGCCTTGTCATTATCTGGTTCCTTTTCAGCCCTTTTGAGCGGCATAAAAACATAGTCTTTTTTTTTCTTCGTCTATAAGCATATTTCTTATCATATATGCGTAATACCACAGATGTCCCAGCACTATCACAAGCATTGGCAGGATAAGATGTCTTATGCGGTCTGCCGGACTGCTTTTGTTTCCTATTGTATATGCTCCGCTGCTTGGGGAGTATCTTCCATGTCACACAAAAACAATAATATCAGAACGAGTGCCAGCCAGAATTCCGGTATACAGCTTGAAAAAGTTCCCGCTTTACACATTATCCTGTCAAATATGCTGCCCTTATGCCTTGCGCACAGCATCCCGACTGCCAACGCCCCTGCAAAATGTAAGTAAAAATCCAATTCCGCCAAGTATGACCGTATTGCCTGCCCTGCCCTGTATAACCGCAATCACCGGCTGTTTGTATTTATACGATATTCCGAAATCTCCACGCACAGCCTCCTCTATCCAGCGCACATACTGCACCGGGATCGGATCGTTCAGCCCGAGTTTTTCGCGCGCTGCTGCTTTTTTGTTCTACGGTCATTTTTTCTGTGCGCTCCCCATAATAGGATTGCAGAGGATCTGTAGGCGTAAGCCTCGATATCCAGAATACGATCACGGAGAGAATAATTACACTTAAAACAAAAATAGCAAAATTCTTTGAAAAATATAAAATTCCCTCGGTTTTATTTTTTTATCATTAATTATCATCTATTTTTTATAATCCTATCACACAGACTATTTACAAGTTCTAAATCGTGGGAGATAAACAGGATCGTACAATCATGTTCCTGTCTTATATGCCTGAATAGTTCCACTATCTGCTTTTGCGTCGATACATCAAGTGCTGATAATGCCTCATCCGCTATGAGCAGCTCCGGCTCCGTGCAAAGTGCTCTCGCTATCGCTACACGCTGACGCTGTCCACCTGACAATTCTGCCGGATACCTGTCCAGATAACTTTGATCCAATCCGACATATTTAAGCTGAAATGCAGCCTCTTCTCTTGCGCCCTTCCGTTTTGTTTTTTATGTGGTTTATTCTAAGCGGTTCTGCGATTATATCGGCGATCTTCATGCGCGGATCAAGGCTTGACGTTGAATCCTGAAATACAATCTGTATACTGCCATCATTCTTCCGTCCCTGCTGCCCGATAAAATTTATAACACCTTTTTCCGGTTTGATTATCCCCATTATGCATTTTGCCAATGTTGACTTTCCTGAGCCGGATGCCCTGATAATCCCTATTATTTCATTTTTATTTACTGAAAAAGATAGATCAGTAAATACTGTTTTTCTGCTTTTTCTTCCGAGTTTAAAAAAGAATGTGACAGATGATTTATCTCTAAAATTGCTGCATTATCATTTATATTTCCATCATTTTTATTCGTTTTATTCTCGTTTTTTTATATCATTATCTATTGCGTGGACTGCGTTTGATGCTTCCAGAAGCTCCTTTGTGTATGCATGCTTTGGTTTTTCAAATATCCTGTCCACTGATTCAATTTCTACAATTTCTCCATCCTTCATGACTGCTGCCCTGTCGGCAATCTGTCTTACCACCCTAAGATCATGGGAAACAAGTATGATCGACATTTGAAGTTTTTCCCTTAGATTCCCCAATAACGCAAGAATCTGCGCCTGTGTTTTCACATCAAGCGCAGTTGTAGGTTCATCTGCCAAAAAGTATCTGTGGTTTTGCCGCCAGTGCTATCGCAATTACAACTCTCTGCCTCATTCCACCTGAAAACTCATGTGGATACATCCGGCTTCTTTCTTCTGCATTATCAATTCCCACTGTTTCAAGAAGTTCTATAACCCTTCTGTTAACCTGCGATCTGACCGGCTTTCTACCACAGCTTTTTTTTCATAAATATATTGCCTCCGCAATCTGTCTGCCTACTTTCATAGATGGATCAAGTGCCGTGAGCGGATCCTGAAAAATCATAGCGTAGCGCAAACCTTTACTCTTAGTTCCGGTACATAATGCATTTCCCGGCAAAAGCCCCATGAGACTTTTACCGACAGTACTGTTTTTCCGTTCCCGACTCGCCGACAAGAGCCACAAAGGATTTCCCCTTTACGCAGTGCAAAATTTACATCTTTACTGCTGTAATGTATCCTTTTGCAGAATCAAAAACCACTTTTAAATTTTCTACTTTTTAATATTTGCGGTGTATTCATGTTCATATGCGTAATGATATCAGCATGTTTACAGGTCGGCAAGCCCTATGGGGGGATATTATTATATTCTTTTTTCAAGCATCAGTATTTTTAGACAGTTTATTCCATCGTCCATTCACAGACATTCCAGAATATGCCCACTCCATGATGCCCCAGTACCGTATCTTTATTAATTCCTTTTTATGCCGTTATCTGCTACATACATTGCATCTATATAGCAGAAAAATGTATATGCCGGTGTTTTTGCCAGTTCTTCCTGGAATTTATCATAATATCCAGCTCTTAATGTCTCGTCGTCTGTCTCCCTCGCCTTTGTCAGATATTCATCCACAAGCTTGTTTGAATATCCGGAATAATTTGCACCTTTATCCGTACCGAAAACTTTATATGTATGATCGTCCGCATCAAATGGTGATCCCCAGCCGATTATGCAGCATTCCTGTCCGCCCCAGTCGATTCCCTCAGCCGGCACATCAGCTTTTACATCAAGTCCCGCCTCACGGAGCTGCTGCGCTGCTATCTGCGCCATATCGATCCTGACCTGATCATCCGGTGATGCATTTATAGTAAATCTATTCGCTGCCCGTTTCTTGTCCAGTATCCATCATCATCTTTTTACATCCGGCCGCCTCAAACGCTTCTGCTGACTTTTTCAGATCAAAATCATAATGTTCTACATTTTCATTATTATATTTATTTCTCTGTAGCGGGCCGTAAGCTGTCTCTCCGTGTCCCAAAAGCACCGCATCTACTATCGCCTGCCTGTCTATTGCATAATTGATAGCCGGTATCAGATCTGAATTTTTCTTTCCAGTATTCATTCGCAAAATTATATAATATTCCCCTGTAATCAGATGTTTTCATATCATAGACTGTGTATCCGTCATTACTTCCAAAGTTTGCCGCATCTTTTGGTGTGTGACCTGTGACAGATTAAGCTCTCCCGATTTAAGCTGGAGCGCTCTCGCATTCGCATCAGTAACAATTTTAAAGACAATTCTGTCTATATTTGCCGCTCCTGCAAAATAATCTTCGTTTTTCTTTAAAATGATCGCCTGCCCGTCATCCCATCTTTCCAGTTTGTATGGACCTGTTCCAACCGGATTTCTAAAGAAGTCCGACTCCTGCATATCCTCTCCCTCGAGAAGATGTTTTGGCAGGATCGCCATTGTCATGTAATCAAGAAATGCCACATTCGTTTTTCTTTCCAAGCAGGTAGTTGAGTAAAAATCCAACCGCTACAGGAAAGATTACAGTCTCAATGATTGACACAAACATCGGAAGTGCCTTGATTGAGACATGTGTTCCGCTTGCAAGCAATGATACCAGAAGCGGTGTCATAAATGGTGAGAGCAATGTGGAAACTGTTGTCATTCCAACTGAGAATGCCACATCACCACCGCAGAGGTATGACATAATGTTTGAAGAAACACCACCGGGACAGCAGCCTACGAGGATAAGTCCAAGTGCGATTCCGTCAGGCAGATTCAATGCCTTTGAGATACCAAATGCGAGAAACGGCATGATAAGATACTGTGCGATTGCACCTACACATATATCAAATGGTCTCTGTGCAAGTATCTTGAAATCCTGTGTCGTAAGTGTAAGTCCCATACTAAACATGATGATTCCGATAATGATTGACTGACATGTGAACTTGTTGGATACCGGATCCACAAACAGCATCTGATTTACCCAGGCCATCAGATTCGGAACCAGAAATGTGACTACGGCGATTGCTATGACAACTATCGATGTGTAGTCTGATAAAAATTTACTTACTTTTTGTAATGCTTTCATTGTAAGCCTCCTTAACATTTTTCTGCTCACTAAAACTCTTTTATGGAATTAAAAATCCCTTTCCAGATTGACATAATCTGAAAAGGGACGAAATAATCCGCGTTACCACCCTGATTCCACAGTGTATTACTGTGACACTCTGCATACCAGCATATGCTTTCCATATAACGGTGGACACCGGCGAGATACCTAGCCCCATAGTAATACGGATCTGGTTCATATGCCTCAATTAACATCACAGCATATGAAATAGCAGTACCTATGCCGCATACAAGACTTGCCCAGAATAAATTCTTATTTTTCCTGAAATCTTATACATGATGTATGAGTTATAAAAAAGGTACGATTGCCGCCCATCCAGGCTCACCAGCCTTTTATACAGCTTCCATGTAGCTACAATCATAACAGTTATAATTGCCAGTTCCACTACAAAAAATATAAGTGAAAACATGGCCGAGAATAAGAATACTTTTCCCATTTTATTTCCCTTCCTTTTTTATTAATAAATTTTATAGTCCATCTGACTATACTTATTCAAAGTATATATTAATTTCTCCAAATGTACAATCAGCCTTTATTACTATAAAATGTGCATCCATATCATTATTTCCCTGTCCGTGTACATTTACTTCACCGAATGTTGCATTTCTTATAATTTCTGCACGCCATGTTCCCGGAATATATATATTTGTTTCTCCAAAAGAGTTTTCTACATTTATGCTTCCATTTGCCCCTGCCGGCATTATCGCATTGTTAAAATATACGTTTGTCTGTCCAAACTTGTTATCAATATCTGCACTTGAAAAATTAGTAGAATTCACATACTTGCTGGTCTCTGAAAACATATTTTTTTACACTTACATATGCTCCATCAGCCGAGTTATCCACTTTCCCGGAATATTTTGCATAACTTTGCTGTGTATATCCCCCCCATTTACACTGTCATGAAATTTTTTATACTTTCTATTTTTTTTTACATTTTTGAGAACCATGTCAAATCCAATAACAAGAAGGATCATGGCAAGCCACCAAGGCCATGGTACAAGCGATTCTATTCCCAGCGCTTTCTGATACATGCAGCCTAAAATTCCGACCGGCACGAAAAATTCAAATGATGATAATGTACACAATCCTTTTATTGCCCATGCCGCAAATAATATGGTAAACACAATTTTTACAACCGGCAGTTTCGGAAGAAGACCTACGCTGCTTACAACAATGTATAATGCTATCAATATAAGGATAAATCCCCAGTATATGTCTTTCTTACTCATTTTTCTTTAACCTCTTTTCTTCTAATTTTTCCATTAATGCTTTAATGTAATTTCGGGAAACATAAGCCTTTTTTATCGAACCGGCAAACTCAACAGCACTTGCCCCGGTGATGTTTTTTGCTTATGGATCTGATCTTTGCCGTGTTTATGATCGTAGATTTTGACACTCTCATAAAACTTCCCGGCAAAAGCTCCTCCAGCTCATACAATTTCTGTTTCGTCTCGAAAATATCCTTTGCGGTGTGCACTGCCACAAAGGAATCCGCTGTTTCCAGAAATAATATTTCACCAAGTGTCAGCAGATACTCTGACTTTTTGTTTCATCACATGAAGCTGCATTTTTGTATTCATTGCCTCTATTATCTGCTTTTGCAGTATGATGACGTCGTCACTTAAACTGCCGCACCGTATCACCAGCTCATCTTCAGTTATGTTTTCGTCGATTTCCATTCGTATTTTCATGATTAGATTATATAAAAAGAGGTTCACCTTGTAAATCAAGATGAACCAACAGGTCAAAAATATGCGGTAAGAGGTGCATATTATAATTTCGACAAATTGATCGGCTTATGGTATACTCATTGCGTTGCCGCACCCAATCTGGCAACAGAGAGGGGGTGTCTACACGTCAGAATTCATATCTTTTCTTGTTTCCGTACTGGCAAGTATAGTTGGCTACTATATTTGCAAATGGTTAGACGGGGACGATAGCGGCAACTAACCTGACGGATTCTCAACCGTTCAAAATGAGAAGCCCCTCCGTAGTGGCTGCTACTGAGGGGCATTTTTGTGTCTACATGACACTCATATCTTTCTTAGCTATCGCTATTGTAGCATATGCAGGCTACATTTTCAAGTATTCCACTATTTTTAGCTAAGTATGCTTTATCTGTTTTATTTATTTATATCCACGATTCCAAAACTTACGACCATTGCAGCCGCCAGACATACAATTCCAGCCATAAGCATCAGGTTAAAGTTTACGTCATATAAAAAATCCAAATACCATCGGTGACACTATCGCCAGAATCATCTGTATGATCGTATTTACCGAGTAAAGTTTTTCCATGTCATATTCCTTATATGCTTTGAAAAAATAGGTCTGTTCCACATTGTCTAAAAAACTCCCTTTATCCCAATAAATACAAGGCTTAACGCATACGCATATGGTGTCCTGAAAACTAGCGCAAAGCAGCTTAAAAACACACTAAAATGTATGCCAGATACATGATCTTTGAGTTTACGCGGTCGATTATTATTCCACCACCAATCGAAAATGCTGCCGTTATGATGACTGATGAAGCATAAAGATTATATATGTTCTGCGCTTTTACGCCGAAATCCTCACCGATCATTGCCGAATATGTATGTATCTCAAGTCCGCAGGCTATCAGACAGCCGATCGCAACGATGATCACAAAATTAACCTTCATACGTTTTGGTATATCCCGCCAGCTTTTGAGTGTTTTCTCTGCGTCCTCATCATCCTCGCTGTCATCTGTATCAACTTTTGCAATCTCTATGAATTTAGTATTTATCATTATAAACAAAAGGGCTGCCAGAAGCACTATCATATATATCGAAAACCAGAGCAGGTTTTCCTCCAAAAACCCGATATAAAAAGCCCCGCCGCACAGCCGACACTTAAGAAAACATCTCTTACACCAAACCCGATTCCCATAAAATCATTCGGCAGAAGCCTCGCCAGATATGGGTTTAGCACCGTATTTACAACAGTCCTCGTCAAAATAAATACCGCAAAGATGTAAAAAGCGAAAAATTTTCCATTCATATACAAGAAACCGAAATGCAGCATATTTATTACTACAAACAGTTCCAGAATCCTGCGCTTATTTTTCATCTTCGGTTTCGCCATGATCCATATAACGGCCATACGCAGTATCGTTGTAACCGACTGAGGCTTCCGTAAGTCACTGCTGAAAGTCCGTTTTTCTTAAAATACAGCGGAATGAAAATTTCCATACTGTCGGACAACATAAAGAACAGAAAAATATGATATTTATCTTCATGATATCCCTGTAATATTTAAGTTTTCTATATTTAACTAATTCATCTTTTGTCTTACTAAACATTTTCTGTAACTCCTATGTCTTTTTAATGGTGTCGGCTATAAATGTAGTCAGCTTATAAATTTATATAAAATTATACAACTATTTATATTAACAGTCTATAGTTATAATGGATCAACTAAAAAAAGAGGCAATTCTCATCTTCTCAGATATAATTTGCCTCTGTAAAATTCTATTAACTTTATGCAATGTTATTATATTTTTTACTCCACTTTATTTTTTCGTATTATTGAAGTGGCTAATAATACAATTGTCAATACCATTGCTGTAAATAACAGACTTTGCTGCGGCATAAAATAGTCACATATAAAATATACCACTACAACCGCGAGTAAATGTAAGCTATCAAAACACATATTAGTAAATGCTAACAGGCGTCCCCTAAGTTCTCCCCGGTGTATGTTTATAAAAATATCCATACCATGATGTCACTATCAAAGGCTGTCCAAAACCATATAATACACCAAACCATATATTTTTAAACACAAAAATTCCAACTAACGAAGCCACTATCAAACCCATTCCAACTTTTTCCCAAAAAACTCTTTTTTGCACCATTTCATATCTGCTCAATACAATCTGCCCAACTACAACTCCTACAAGCAGGCAATTCTGATAAAAAGCATAATACATATCATCCAATAACAAATACTGCTTTATAAAAACTACCATTTGAGATTGCATAAGACCCTCTAAAAAGAATAAACCACCATATACTATGCACATGATCAAAAATAGGTTGTCTTTTTTGAAAAATATTTAACTGCATCCATAAAAAACATATTGATGTTTTTCAATATTTTGATGTTCTGTTATCTGTTCTGAGCCTAATCTAAGTCCAAATACACACAACATATTTATGATAAAACTTACGGCATCAAACATGAATAGTATCTTTGTTCCCCCAAAGTCCTAATACTATTGCAGCGAGTGAAGCTCCAAGAATTCTTGCTATTTTTAATGTGAGTGATATAAGACTATTTACTCTTGTAATAACACCTTCATCATTTACAATATCTGGAAGCATAGTTTTTGCCGAAGTTGAATAAAACTTTGCACTGATACTTATTAGGGAATTACCTATAAGATAGTACCATTCATTATTATTTATTATCAAAAACGAACCTAATATCAGAACAGATATTAAATTAGAAATGATTATTATCTTTTTTTTCTCACACTTATCTACGATAGTCCCTATTAGTGGCGATAAAATAATAAGCGGCAAAATATCTAATAACAAAACCAGCGCTGAGAATTTTGCAGATTTTGTCAAATTAAATGTAACTAGAGGAATAGCTGTAGATGTAAACACATCTCCAAATGCAGACAATGTACTTCCCGATAGCCATAATAAAATATTTCTGTCCATAAAATATAATTTTTTCATATTTATAATACCACCTATAATTTTTATAAATAAAATAAGATGCACTTACAAAGATGCTATCCACAATATACTACATTTCCATTGGCTAATGGTCTATGGTAATTCTGTACTTCTTTTATTCCATCCATTGATAATGAAACTATAAATTTATCAGTTATTAGTAACTCAAGCATTCTTTCCTTTCTAAGAAATCAATGTAATCATAATAATTTTATAGTCCCAAAATCATTATTTCCTCGCAACGTTTATAAATTATAGATTATTTTCGCACAAAAGTAAAGGGACAGATCGTGTCCGATTTTCAGACACGATCTGTCCCTTTTATTTTTTTCACCATATGGTGTATTATCGTAACCGATTACACATAAAGGAGCTATTTACAAATGAAAAAATTAACAAACTATTATTAACATTCCTATTAACTCTCTGTTTATCAAATTTCACTATACAGCCTTGTCCTAACACTTCTGAGGAATATAATACCGATATATCTACATGTAGTAATATACTACCGCCTACGGCTGACTAATTTTAATACTTTTCATATATTCTTTAATAGATTTTTGATAAGCATCCTGATAATACATTTCACTTATACAAAGAGCATGTTGAAAATATTTTTCGCTGTGCTCTTTGTCAAGCATTTCCATAGTTTCCTGATAGTAACCCTCATTACAAATCCACCCCTCGGTTCTATTAACAGTGGTACTATTTTATCCCCGCGATCTAGTTTGAAACATATTTTCATGTATTCGTAGACATTTTTTATGGCTTCATCATACATTTCCATATCCGTAAGCAGATTTTTACGTTCTATGTACAATACTGCTATTTCTTCCATTCTTGCTTCACAATTTACCTTACTGCTGTTGAGATATTCTAATAGTTTATCCATCAATTTAATTGCAATATCTGATCTTCCTTTTTCTCTATATGCTACAATTACATAATACAATATAACTAACTCTTTCTGGTATAAAAATGATGCTCCATGTCTTTATGCCAGTTATTTATTGTCATATCAAGAACGTTTTTAATTTATCTAAATAATCATCTATTTCTATATTTCCGTCACAAAATTTTTGAAAATCTCTCCTGCTATCTATCATCTGTCGGTTTTCCGGATATTTCATCCATACTCCAAGTTTTTGTTCAAGTATATCTATAAGTTTTTGCTCTCTTCCTTTTACACTTTTTTCTGGATATCAGCTTAATCTCCTCAAGCATCTGGATATGCTCATACTCATTTGTTATTATATCCGCATTATATTTTACGAGCGGAATACCCAGTGCCTCTGCGATCGCCTGATACGTGCCTCTTTTGGGCTTACGTTTTCCATTTTCAAGCGCTCTGTAGGTTTTTATATCACATACGCCCTCCGCCGCCTGTGCCGGTGTAAGCCCTCTTTCAAGCCGGTATTCTTTAAACACCTCGTCCAGCAGATAGATCTCGTTAGTCATTTTTATTTCAGGGGCATAGTTCTCCGTTATCTTAAACTCATTTTTTACCGCTATTATCGTTTCATACATCTTCTGATAATCGTCCGGGATTTCCTGCTCAAGCTGCTTATAAGAGCAGATCAGTCCATATAGCAGCCTGTCGATGCCGCTTACTCTTGCATATTTGCGCTGAAGATCCAGTGCGCTTTTGTAATGATGTATTTTATCGTCAATATCATCTATCGGTATAAGTTCACCATAAACACACGCTGCCCTTTTGCGTATATCCTTACAAGTTCCTGTGTTTCATAATTGAGGTTGATATATTTTAAGATAAATCTTACCGTCTCATACTCCTGCATCCACTCTTTCGGATTTTTTTGCAGTTTTCTTTCGATATAATAGAGCATATATGCAAATTCTTCCCTGCCTATGCACTGATGCATGGACATTTTATCCGGAAATTCCGGCACTGTCATGCGTATCGCCTTTTCATAAGTTCCGCATCACTATCATCATAGCCTTTCCAGAATTGCACGAACTGTTCCTGTAAAAGTTCATTGATGGTCCGGTCTTTTGCAGATCTGCTTTCCCAGTCGGATTTACATATTTTGCCGGATATGATTTTTTCTATGAGGTTTTCGCGCCATATACAATAATCATATTCCTCGCTCGTCATCATTATCGTAAAAATATCAGATGACTCTCCACTCCTTTGATACAGCCTTTCTATCATGAGAAAATCCGGCAGGATTTCTTCGTCCTCAAATCTGTTTATTATCTTTATTCCGCTCAGATCTTTAATTACTGTTTCTTTAAAACAACCCTTTTTTTTTCCCGTATGTTTATATATCTCTCCAATTACTTCTGTGTATTTCATATTTATCTCTCAATTTTTACTATAGCAACCATCGAGCTTGCCAGCAGAAACATTGGGTAAAACAGATACGGCAGTACATTAAATGCCGATATTTCATATCCAAGTTCGTGTACGGCTGAGATTGCCACGAGCATCTGCGCTCCATATGGTATCACTGCCTGAAAAATACATGAAAATGTATCCAGTATCGATGCCGTTTTACGTGATGTTAGGCCATATTTTGCGCCATTTCCTTTGCTAGTGGGTTAGCCATGACTATCGCAACCGTGTTGTTTGCTGTTGCAATGTCTATCAGTCCGACAAGTAATCCCATTCCGAGCAGTCCGCCTCTTTTTTCCCTTGAAAGTCCTGTATATCGCACTAAGCAGCGCTTCAAATCCGCCATATTCACGGATCAGAGCACACATTGCCGCAACGAGTACTGCGACCATGCACGTTTCAAACATACCGGAAGCCCCGCTTCCCATATTTGTAAGCAGTTCATACGGAGTGATGTTTCCTGCTGCGATCATTATCACCGCACCTGATACGATCCCGATTATAAGCACTAAAAATACATTTATTCCGATTATTCCGCCTATAAGTACAAGAATGTATGGTATTATCTGTAACAGATGATATTCCTGCGATACCGCTCCGGCAATGTCGGTTTTAAATGATAATACCGCTATGCATATAAGTGTAAGTATTGCCGCCGGAAGCGCTATAAAAAAGTTTTCCGGAATTTGTCCTTCATCCGGCAGCCCTGTCCGTTGCGTGCGGCGATCGTTGTATCCGATATAAATGAGAGGTTGTCCCCAAACATTGCGCCTCCCATGACTGCACCGACACACAGCGGCAGTCCAAAACCGGATGCCTCAGACACAGCCGCTGCGATCGGCACGATAAGCGTTATAGTTCCAACGGATGTTCCCATTGCGATCGACACAAAGCAGGCAACCACAAAAGAACCATCACTGCAAATCTCGCCGGAATAAGTGACAGCATAAAATATGCCACACTTTCTGCACTGCTGCGCCCCACAACTCCGACAAACGCTCCCGCTGTGAGGAATATGAGCAGCATCGTTATGATATTTTTGTCCGCAAGCCCCTGTGCCATTATTCCGAGTTTTTCATCAAATGTAACACTGCGGTTTTGTAAACAGGCTACAAATATTGCGACAAGAAAAGCGATTATGATAGGCACATTGTAAAAGCCCATCGGTATCTTCATTATATATTCAAAAAGTATTCCAAGTCCGAGGTACAGGACAAGGAATACTGCTATTGGTAATAAAGCAATTGTGTTTTGTTTTTTTATATAGTCCTCCATATTTATCACTGTCTATCCTTGATTATACGTGGAACTTTAGATAAAATCAATAATACTATGATCATCAGGCATACCCATTGATTTACTGTAAAAATATGTCTTTCCGGATAGTATCTGAGGTAATCCAGTGCAAATTTTAAGGCTGAATATGTGACTATGCATATCGGCTCAATTGATACGCTATCTTGCGGAGCTTTTGATATTTCCGGCTTTCTATCCGCTGCATTTATTATTAAAAACGCCGCCAGAAAACATATCGACTCCACAAGCTGTACGGGAAAATACCACGGACTTTGTGTTTTCGCCAGTGGATCGACATACCTTATTTTTTTCCCGGACCATCATATTTCATTCCATAACAACAGCCTGCAAAAAAACAGCCCAGCTTTGAGACTGAATACATAAGCCCCAAGGCCTTTATGTTTTCCCGGAACACGGCGGTTTTACTGTCAGGTGATATCTTTGAAAATATAAACACCCCGAGCATCATTCCCATCATGCCCCCGAGACTTGAAAATCCCAATTCTCTTATGCCATTTCCCTGTATCAGCTGCGTTACTACTGTATAAACGAGCCCCGAAATATAGTATCAGAACTGTGTTTAGCATCATCATGTAAAATATATATCTTTTAATAATCCCCTGCTTTCTAAGCTTTAATGCCACATATATGTATGCGCATACGAAACTCATTAAAAAAGCATATCGCATACGGTGACACTCTCCAATGCCTTATTATTATCTCCATAATATGCCTATAAACTTTGCTCCTATTTCTCCGCATTCCATCATCCCATTTACGCAGGCACCAAACGCTATCCCACATGAGATTATTACTACAGACAATACTATTATTCCTATCACTATAAGTGCGATATATATCCACATAAGTACTTTTCCGAATATATTGTTTGGATATTTTACCCTTACATATATCATAAGCGCCAATGCAGCTATACGGCTTCCCATGAGATAAGTCCAAGCCCGACAGTTATAATCTCTCCGATATTCGACATATCCTGCATCTGTGTTGTCGATAGATCATCGAAAATTACTACTGCAGCCCACCCCATTACGCCAAGCAGTATCGGAACTCCAAGTGCCAATATTAGGGAAATAGTTGAAATTATATTTGCTTTCTTATTGTCCTCCGGCGATATATACTTGTGCGGATCATTATATATATTTCCATATTGATTTTGTTGATACTGATTGTAATTTTGATTATTCATTTGATTTTCCCTTTCCATTTTAATACATATTTCATACTCTGAATAATATATTTAAACCATTTTGCATTACACATTTTTTTTTCCTTTAGCAATGGTCTTTTACGGTATAACTTTTTTATAATTTTCGCATAATATATAGAAAAAAGTCTACTGTTATGGAGAATTATATGTGTGGAATTGCTGGTTTTTGCAGCTATAAAAATAATTATGATGAAAAACCCGATTATTGGCATTTCCGTCTCGAAAAAATGCGTGCGGTTCTTGCTCACCGGGGGTAACGATGCCCGCGGCCGGTATCTGAAAAAACATATCGGTCTTGCTCACAGTCGCCTCGCAATTCGTGATATATTGTGTGGCAATCAGCCGATGACACGTTCATGCGATGGACGGAGCTGTACTATCGTATATAATGGGGAGATTTATAATACAGACGAGATTATCCCGGAACTTAACAAAAACGGATATGTGCTTTCAACCACATCTGACACAGAAGTGATACTCTATGCATATATGCACTACGGAGCTGATTTTGTCGAATGCTATTGCCATATGGGACGGTGCCCTGCAGAAGCTGTTTCTATTCCGCGACCGGTAGGAGTTAAACCACTTTTTTATGCTACGCCAAACGACACTCTTATCTTCGGTTCAGAGCCAAAAGCCTGTTTCGTCCACCCCTGATTTTGAACCGGAAATAGATAAGCAAGGTTTACAGGAGCTTCTTTCGATAGGTCCGGCTCACACTAGCGGAACCACTTTATTTAAAGGACTTTATGAAGTTCTGCCCGGACATTATATATCATATTCAAAGGAAGGGCTGTACGATGAAAAAATACTGGGACATTGTAAGCCATGAGCATACTGACGATTATGCCCGGACTGTGGAACATACCCGCTATCTTGTTGAGGATTCAATTATCCGTCAGATGGTTTCGGATGTTCCTGTATGCACATTCTTATCCGGTGGAATCGATTCAAGTATAGTCACTGCTGTCGCTGCAGATTACCTGAACCGAAACGGAAAAACTCTCAATACTTTTTCATTCGACTTTAAGGACAATGATAAATATTTTAAATCAAACTCCTTCCAGCCCGAACGTGATCTTCCATACGTCAATCGGATGCTTGAAGAATATGAAACTGCTCATTCTTATCTTGAATGTAACGAGATTTCCCTCTACAATGAGCTTTTCAGTTCTGTTGATGCCAAAGATATGCCAGGAATGACAGACGTAGATGCATCACTTTTATATTTCTGTAATCTTGTCAGCAAAAAAAATAAAGTTGCATTGACTGGCGAATGTGCTGATGAAATCTTCGGTGGATATCCATGGTTTTACCGGAAAGAACTGCTTGAAAAAGATGGCTTTCCGTGGTCCTCGGACATAACTCCCCGTCTTGCTTTTCTGCGTGAAGATGTAGCAGACGAACTCGCCCTTTCCGATTATTCCCATATGCGCTATGAACAGTCAAAAGCTGCCGCACCTCTGCTTCCCGGCGAATCAAAAGAGGACGAAAACCGCCGTATGATCGGATATCTCAATATAAAATGGTTTATGCAGACTCTTCTCGACCGGATGGATCGTGCCAGCATGTTTTCTGAGCTTGAAGCACGTGTTCCGTTCGCAGATCACAGAATTATAGAATATGTATTTAATGTTCCATGGCATATGAAATTTCAGAATGGTGTAGAAAAAACACTGCTCCGTGATGCTTTTTCTGATATTCTGCCACCTGAACTTCTGCATAGAAAAAAAGAGCCCATATCCGAAGACTTATCATCCCGGATATGAAGCTCTTCTCATTAAAGGTATGAAAGAAATACTTGATACTCCGAATTCTCCCGTACTCTCACTCATTGATCCCAAAAGGTATGCGAATTTCTGAAAGCACCTGCAGAATATGGAAAAACCATGGTTTGGCCAGCTCATGGCAGGTCCGCAGCTAATCGCATATTTTATCCAGATTAACTACTGGATGGAAAAGTATAACCTGAGCATATGATTAAAATCTGATAACCATAAAGCTCTGTGCCGGAATTGTGACATCACCGATTATCTGCAGATTTGTCTGTCTTACATCTGTAATCTCAGGCATACGCCATCCGGTATCTCTCCTGTTCCCTCAAGTACCCACGCATGTCCGAACGCCTCAACCGGCACATCCTCGTAATCTGTAAGTGGCAGTGTATATTCACTGTCATTTACGTTTACGGCTTTAAGTATAGTTTCTCCGTTATTTGTTCTTGATAACGAAACATATATTCCATCTTTTCTGAGCTCTTTTTTCCTGTCCGTCCATAGGAATAGTCTCATCTCCGACATGATTTGCAAAAAGCTGCTGAACAAAATAGTTTGGTGTCAGATATACTTTTTCATCATCAAACCATATCATGTCCGGTTTCCACTGGCTGTGGCCTATTCTGTTGAAAAAGAGGCGCATAAGATGCGAGTTTAACAACATCTGCATTTTCTCTATTCCTGTAAGAAGTGCAGCCTCTGCCAATGCACTCTCCATTGAATTTTCTTTTTTTTCTCTGTATGCGCTGCATATTCTCCTGCAAATACTGCTATATCTCTTGGATAATCATCATAGTGGTCTACATGATCATACATCCAATGCGGACTTACATAATAATGCTCATCAACTGCATAGCATGTATTTGGATTCTTTTAAATTCATTGTTATAGAAATCCCATGCATCTTTTGTGATAGGCGAATCCAGGAACGGACCTGCTGTTCCGAGTATTTTCATGTCAGGATATTTCTTATGGATGGCCTTTTCAAAGATCTGATGACGCTTATATAAATCAACATATTTAGACTCCCATTGTTCATTTCCCACAGAAATCATATCCAGTCCGAAGCTCTCCGGATGTCCCATTTGAGCACGGAGTGCTCCCCACTTGCTGCTTACCGGACCATTTGCGAACTCAATAAGATCGAGTGCATCCTGTACATATTCATCAAACTCTTTGCTGTCTGATGTTACAAGCTGTGTTGAACGGAACTGACATGCTGTACCGATGCTCAATACCGGAAGAGCTTTCGCACCAAGCAATTCACAAAGTATAAAATACTCATAAAATCCGATTCCAAAAGACTGGCCATAATGTGAATCCGGGCGTTTTACATCCCATCCTTCTTTTGATCTGTCATCATCAAATGCCCAGAGATTTGGTATATATTTTCTGTCTTTTAATTCTCCGACAGTTCTCTTCCAGCGGTATCTGTTTTCGAGGCTTATTCCCTCTACGATACATCCACCCGGAAATCTGATAAATCCGGTTTTATCGCTGCAAGTGCCTCGAAAAGATCACGTCTGAAAATGCCGTCTACAGCATCCTCCGGTATCATCGAAATAAGGTCAAATTCTATGACACCCGCTCCATCAAGAGATATCGTGAACTCGGCTCCTGATACATCATTATCTGCTGTGATTACCACATCATATTTGATCCAGTCATTGCAGCGGCTCATTTTTTCCGTGTCAAGCTGCTTTATCTTTTCCATCTGTGCACTTATGACAGGATCTTTCTGTTCCATATCGATCTTTAAATCAGAAAATGGTATATATGGTATTGCCTTTACTGCTTCTACACTGGCTTTGCCATATATCTTACCATCTTTGTTTACGGATATGATAAAGTTATTGCCGGTGTATTCTACACATCGTGCATAAAATGATACATTGTATTTCATTCCTTTATGCAATCTGATCCCGTCATATGCTTTATTGGAAAATCCCTGTCCTGCTTCTGTTGCAGTAAATCTCAGATAATGTGGATTAGCCTCTGAAAGTGGTGTGCCCATTATATACTGCGTGCGAGGCTTATCCAATCCCCCCGCCGTATATGGTTTCCATGCGTATCCATTGTCATCAACTGAATAGAAGTTTCCGGCGTTCCGAATGCCTCTTTTGCCTCAAACGAACGATTCTCTATCATTTCTGCATACAAACCACCATCTGCGGCAAAATTAATGTCCTCAAAAATAATCCTATCATTTCCGGTGTAACCTTTACACCTTTTTTTGTCTGTAATCTTCATTTCGATTACCTCCCCATGTTATATATTTTAAGCCCAGCAAAAAAAATCTAATAGCCCTATTCTATTTTACGCTCCTTTGTTATGGAAATTATGTTATTTTGTTCAATATACTCCACCGGGTTATCGAGGTTTACTTCCTCCGGAGCTTTATCCCGGTGTTTTCTATTATCACCATTATTTTCTTTTAAATCTTTATTTTGTATGCGGTTTATATTTTCTGTGCTGTTTACACTTCCTATTTGTTCTGTTTCTTCTGCAGCGATTTCATTTTCAATGATGCCGGCTTTTTTATTAATTTTCATAGCTTTCGCCATCAGTTTACTTCGCTTAAGTTCCGTCTTCATCTCCATTTTTTTTTTTTTTCTGTTCAGACTTAAACTCCCGTTTTTCCATCTTTAACTGATGTTTCTGCTGCCTGCGTTCATATTTTGCTTCTTTTTTTGCAAGCTTTGCCTGTACTTTCTGATCTTTTGCTTCATTCTTCATGCGTAATTTCTGATTTTTCTTTACGCTCTTTTTCTGGCAGCTTTATGTAATTCTTTTAGGTCAGCCTGTGCTTCTTTGACATATTTCTTGTCTTTTCTGTATGGATTGTAGAGGAAGTATGTAGCTGTTCCGATAACAACCAGCAGTATTGCTGCTGCCTCACCGATCATTGTCACATATTCATAATAGTTCTCATAGTATTTAAAGCTTATAACTTCTGCCGCCATAAGTATTACGGGACAAAGAAAAGTGTTCTGAATATTCCCCCAGCAGATTTCTCTTTTTTGTGCGGACCTGAAAGCAATGCTCCCTCCGCACCTATGCATAAAAGCATGAACATACATACCTGTGATGTAACTCCATATGCATATGCCGCAATGGCAGCTATCATTATAGACATTACAAATACAACTGTCGCCTCGCCCTGAAATTTTGCATTTTTATATCGTGTCATGCCTTCGAGTTTGTCTGTCGTAACCCCATGAAGTGAATAGACCTGATCTGTAATATCCTCCAGACAGCCCTCATGATATCTTTCAAGTTCACGGTTCCTGCTTATGTCATCATCTATGGAACGCATACGTTCCGTAATGAGTTTCTGCTCCTCCATGATTTTTTCCTGGTTTCATCCTCACGTTCTCTTTGCAGCTTTACCTGATCATGAATCCATTCTGCTCTTTGGATACGCTCGCTTTCATTTATATCTTTATGTTCATTTACCGGCTCTACATTATGCACAGCCTGATTTTCCAGCTCTTTCGTCACTTGCCTGTTACGCTTTCTTCTCGACATATGCACCATCCTCACTTAACATAACATATTTGAATTGCCCATCATTATTTGGCTAATTTATATACTTTATTAAAACATATTTTCAAAAATTATCTATATGTACTATATAATTTCTTGTCAACTTTTAGTAAAAATAATTACCAATTTTGCAGCTTTGTTTTTGACATTTATGTTAAAATCAATTTTCTGTTA